>ERZ773145.110-NODE-110-length-82645-cov-20.920136_pt1 | contig 82645 bp, 92 predicted proteins | sample MGYA00580848_ERZ773145 | MGnify/ENA primary metagenome ERZ773145 (study PRJEB29015, sample SAMEA2737858) | human gut metagenome | biome: human gut; feature: human-associated habitat; material: faeces | place: China | collected 2012 ... | reverse complement strand
GCTGTTCTCGTTGAAGCAGGAAGCTCCCGCCTCTATAGGCGGGAGTACGTTCACATCTCGTAAATTTGGATTACCTTTCCCTCTGTCATATCCAGGCTGTTGATCTTTCCCAGTACATTCTGGAAGGTGCAGTCGAGTAGTTCCAACCGGGAATGATTCACTTCAAAAAGTGAGAGATCCGTGCTGGTGTCTTTGAAAGTGGTCCGGACGATCTTTAGATTCTGGCACTCTGTGACACTGACCAGACCATAGGTACAGCCGCGGATTACGCTGTCCCTAAGGAGGATGTTTTTGCATCTCCGGGCTTCGTACCCATAAGTCCCGCAACCGTACAGATCCAGGTGATCCAGACTGGCATCTTTCACCTGTTCCAGATTCAGCACAGCTCCGGTACAGTGGCCTTCTTGCAGGATATGCCCGAACCGGAGATGAGCCAGCCGGATTTGCTGGCAGTTCAGGAACTTAAACACCGAGGAATAGGGGTCCTCCGTGACGATTTCTGCCGTGATGGCCCCGGTATCCTGTCCCCGGATGGTCAAATCCTGGAATCCGGCCAGTTCCAGTTCATGATAGACCCGGTACAGCCCCGGAGGACTGATGGGATTCCAGGCGAAGTTGTGAATCACCGGGTCCGCAAAGGGTCCCCGCAGCCAGGCAGACAGGTTGTACTGGCCCGGTGCCAGGATGATTTCCGTATGGTCACCCAGAGCCTCCATCATTTCCCTTACATTGTGGACCAGGACAGTTCTCCGGGCCCCCAGCGCCGTTGGGGCCATCATCATGACCAGCAGCAGAGTCAGAAGGGCACATCGCAGCAGCCCCGTCCATTTCGTCTTGCCAAATTGTTTCATCATCTGTCACCTCCGAGAATACCATGCCTATGAATAGCTAACGCTTGACCTTCCCTGCGGCCGTGACCCGTGCCTTCCCTTCTACATCCACACGACCTTTGCCGTAACGGGCCAAGGACTTCCAGGACAGTTTTTTCACCTTGTTCCTCAGCTTCTCTTGGAGTTTACCGAACTGATCCATCGTCATATCTTTTTTCTCCGACAAGGTGATGTCCGGGACTCCAAAGGTATTCCAGTACACTTCCATTTTCTCTACAGCCGGATCCCAATGGGTAAAATAATAGCTTTCACACACCAGGTTCCCATTCCCGTCCAGATGGTATTCTCCCAGTATGGAAAGGCTGGCACCCCCGGATCCCTGGTTCAGGAACCGTCCGTTTCCCAGATAGTACCAAGCGTTCCGGTAAAAACCGCTGAACACCTGATGGAGCTGGCCGTCCCGGATGGTGAACAGGTTAGTGAGCCGGTTGTCCTGACCGATCAGCAGTTCCGGCTTCCCATCTCCGTTGCAGTCCAGCAGCTGGTACTTCACCGCTTCCAGCCCCTGTTCCGGGGACAGATCCCGCACGCCTTCCCAGACGGCCATCAGGTCGTCCCGTTCCTCACCGAAGAGAATATAGCTGCTGCCACTTTGGACCATGGTATACAGCGTGTCCAGTTCCCGGTCATAGACCTCTTCTCTGCTGGAAGCTCCAGCCAGTCCGGACAGGCCGATGAGAAAAACCATCAGACACAGACAGGCCCTCTGCTTCCAACCCTTTTTCCCTTTCATGACGCTGGCCTCCTTATTTTCCATGTTCAAAAATCCATAAGCATTTATCCTTACTATCATTCTACTAAATATAAAAAATAGATACACTGTAATTTATTACAGGTATGGGCAAAAAAAAGGCGCTGTCGCATGAAGACAGCGCCTTTTGAGTATTAAGTTGGCAATGAGGAAATTCCAACATAACCTGCGGCGGGCTTGCCACGTGCAAGCCCCTACAGGCACGAGCCACGAACCACTAAAACTAAATCTGGGCAAAGAGTTTCTTCCGGGTCCGTTCGGCTTCGGCTTTGATTTTTTCGATGTCCAGTTTGGTGAATTCTTTATGACGCAAGAGGACTTCGCCGTTGACCAGGACCGTATCGACATCCATGCTGTTGGCACTGTAGGCCATGAGGCTCAAGGTGTCGTTCTTAGGATACCAGTGCAGGCCTTCACGGTCGACGAGGGTGATGTCGGCTTTGTAGCCTGTTTCCAATTTGCCGACGTCTGTATAGCCCAGGCACTTGGCACCGCCTTCGGTCAGCATGTTGATAGCCGTTTCGGCCGGGATGACCAGCGGGTCCAGGGTATTGGCCTTGTGGATGAGCGTAGTCAGGCGCATTTCTTCGACGATGTCCAGGTTGTTGTTGCTCGATGCCCCATCGGTGCCGAGGCCGACAGTGATGCCTTTGGCCAGCATCTTGGGGACCGGCGCGATGCCGCTGGCCAGCTTGAGGTTGCTGCCCGGATTGTGGGCGACGCGGACGTGCTTTGCCGCCATGATGTTCATATCGTCATCATCGACCCAGACGCAGTGGGCGGCCAGGCAGCCGCAGTCCAATACGCCGATTTCATCCATCAGGGCGATCGGCGATTTGCCGTATTGCTGCTTGATGTTTTCCACTTCCCCTTTGGTTTCGCTGAGGTGGATATGGATTTCGGCGCCCAGTTCCCGTGCCTGGTCGACGAATTTATGGAGATAATCAGGCGGGCACGTATACGGCGCATGCGGCCCCATCATGACCGTGATGCGGCCATCGGCCTTGCCGTGCCAGTCGAGGAAGAGCTGGCGGTTTTCATCGAGGCCGGCCTGGGCATTCGGCCCGATACCGATACTGCCGCGGCACAAGCAGGCGCGGATACCCGATTCTTCGACGGCGCGGGCTTCCTGGTCCATGTGGTCGTACATATCGGCATAGGCCGTCGTACCGCAGCGGATCATTTCGGCAATGCCCAGCATGGACTGGGCGTAAATGACATCGTCTGTCAATTTGGCTTCAGCCGGCCAGATTTTCTTTTCCAGCCAGTCCATGAGCTGCATGTCGTCGGCATAACTGCGGAAGACCGTCATGGCTACATGGTTATGGGTGTTGACGAAACCCGGCAGGGCCAGCATGCCCTTGCCGTCGATGACTTCGTCGTAATCCGATGCCTTCGGCGCTTCGGGAAATCCCGTGATGCGCGAGCCGTCGATGGCGATGTTCTGGCCTTCTAAGACGCCGTGGTCCTGGTAGAGGGCTACGTGCTGAATCAGTTTTTTCATCGTTTCCCCTCCTGGTCCTTAGTCGAGATTCAAATATTTACGCTGTTCTTCGCTGAGCGTGTCGATGGCATAACCCATGGAAGCCAGTTTGATCTTGGCGATTTCCGTGTCGATTTCATGGGGCAGGACATAGACATGGTTGCCCAGTTCGGCATGGTGTTCGAGGATGTATTTAGCAGCCAGGGCCTGGACGGCAAAGGACAGGTCCATGATTTCAGCCGGATGACCGTCACCGGCAGCCAGGTTGACCAGGCGGCCTTCAGCCAGGAGGTTGATGACATGGCCGTTCGGGAGTTCATAGCCTTCGATGTTGTGGCGGGCTTCAAAGTGGCGGACTGCCAGGGCTTCCAATTCGGGTTTGTTGATTTCTACGTCGAAGTGACCGGCATTGGCCAGGACGACGCCGTCTTTCATGTTCTTCATGTGTTCGCCGCGGATGACGTCCTTGTCGCCGGTCAGGGTGACGAAGATATCGCCGACTTTAGCGGCTTCAGCCATGGGCATGACTTCAAAACCGTCGAAAACGGCTTCGATGGCTTTGATCGGGTCGACTTCGGTGACGATGACATGAGCACCCAGGCCTTTGGCACGCATAGCGCAGCCCTTGCCGCACCAGCCATAGCCGGCGACGACGACTTTCTTGCCGACGACGGTCAGGTTCGTCGTGCGCATGATGCCGTCCCACGTGGACTGACCTGTGCCGTAGCGGTTATCAAAGAGGTATTTGCAGTACGAATCGTTGGCTGCGACCATGGGGAACTTCAATTCGCCGGCTTTGTCGAGGCCGTGGAGACGGTTGACGCCTGTCGTCGTTTCTTCCGTGCCGCCCAGGAGATTTTCCATGGCATCGGCCCGCGTCGTGTGCAGGAGATGGACCTGGTCGCCGCCGTCATCGATGATGATGTCCGGATGATGGTCCAGGGATTTATTGAGGAAATCGAAGTATTCTTCGTCCGTTGCGCCATACCAGGCATAGACGGTCAAGCCATCTTCGACGAGGGCTGCAGCGACATCGTCCTGCGTGGACAAGGGGTTGCTGCCGGTAACGATGACGTTGGCGCCGGCACGATGAAGGACTTCTGCCAAATAGGCCGTCTTGGCTTCGAGATGGACGCTGACGCAAATCGTTTTGCCTTTAAAGGTCTGGTCGGCTTTCAGTTTGTCGCCAATGGCATTGAGGGCCGGCATGTGACGATCGACCCAGCTGATTTTTTCATGACCGCTTTTAGCTAACTTGATATCGCGAATAATAGATTCCATACGAGTAAGACCTCTTTCTGTAATGAATTAGTGTTGGAAAAACGCCGGTACGGATATAGCATCCGGCCGGTGGATGATGCCCTGTTCCGTCACGATGGCGCGGATATTTTCATGAGGCGTCACATCGAAGGCGGGATTGAAGACGGGCGTTTCGGGGAGGGCTGCCGCCGCACCCCGGAAAGAACGGACTTCATCGTGATTCCGTTCTTCAATAGGGATCTGGCTGCCGTCGGCAATGGACAAATCGAAAGTCGAAGCCGGCGCAGCGATGTACAGGGGAATATCCAGTTCCCTTGCCATCAGGGACAGGCCGTAAGTCCCAATCTTATTGGCCGTATCGCCATTGGCGGCGATGCGGTCGGCACCGACGATGATGGCATCGACGTTTTTCGTCTTGAGCGTCCAGGCCGCCATGTTGTCGGTAATGAGCGTCACCGGGATATGGTCAGCCATGAGCTCGAAAGCCGTCAGGCGGGCGCCCTGCAGGAGGGGCCGCGTTTCATCGGCGTAAACCATGGATACCAGGCCCCGGCGATGGAGCTCGCGGATGACGCCCAGCGCCGTGCCGACGCCAGCCGTAGCCAGGGCACCGGCATTGCAGTGCGTGAGCAGCGTCAAGGGACGGCCTATCTTTTCCAGCTCGTCGGCACCGAACCGGACCATAGCCGTATTGATGGCAATATCGGCTTTATGGATGGCCACGGCCTTTTCTTCCAGGGCTGCCGTCGTGGCTTCAGCACCGTCGGCTTCATGCTGGCGGGCACAAGCCATCATCTGGGTCAGGGCCCAGTGCAGGTTGACCGCCGTCGGCCGGGCCGCATCGAGGTCCCGGCAAATAGTTTCCAGGTCCGTCAAAAAGGGCGTATCTCCCCCTTTCTGGCACAGGGTCCGCGCCGCCAGGACGACGGCATAGGCCGCAGCGACGCCGATAGCCGGCGCCCCGCGGACAGCCAGGACGGAAATGGCCTGGCGCACGTCCTGCCACGTCTGGCAGGGCAGATAGATTTCTTCAAAGGGCAGCTTCGTCTGGTCCAGGAGGAACAGCGTGCCCGCTTGCCAGCGCAGTGTATCCATTATACCGTAAACCCTCCATAAGCCTGCAGGGTGTGGCGGCAGGCGCAGTCCTCATTATCATATAATTCGATGCTCTTCAGGATGAGCTGCTGCAGGCGCTGGGAATTCTCGGCCATAGCTTTGACGACTTCCTCATGGGTCAGGGGCGTCGGCGAAATGCCGGCGGCAAAATTGGTGACCATGGAAATCGTGGCATAGCAGATTTCCGCTTCCCTGGCCAGGCAGACTTCGGGGACGTTGGTCATGCCGACCAAATCGCCGCCGAGCTTTTCATACATCCTGATTTCAGCCGGCGTCTCGAAGCGGGGCCCTTCCGTGCAGACATAGGTTCCCTTATCATGGAGCGTATAACCGCCAAGGGCCTGAGCCGCAGCCGCTACGGTCCGGCGCAGGGTCGGGCAGTACGGTTCGGTCATGTCCACGTGGACGACGCCGTTTTCGCCGCCGTCGAAGAACGACGTATGACGGCATTTGGTGAAATCCAGGAACTGGTCGGGCAGGACGAAATCGCCCGGCTTGTCATCGCGGTTCAGCGAGCCGACAGCCGTCGTCGACAAGATGGCCGTGACGCCCAGGCGCTTCAAGCCCAGGATATTGGCCCGGTAATTGATGAGGTGCGGCGGAATGGAATGATTCCGGCCGTGGCGGGGCAAAAAGACGAGTTCCTTATCCTTATACGTCCCTTGCCAATAATGAATGGTCCCGTAAAAGGTATCCATATAGTCTTCATGGACATTGGACAAAATCTTCGGGTCGCAGACACCGGTACCGCCGATGATGGCAATGAGTCCCATCGTAAAACCTCCTTCGGAGAATCAATTCTTCTTATGGCGCTGGGCAGCCGCTTCATACAGCGCTGCCAGTTCATCGTGAGACAATACGTATTTGGCCCCGCAATACTGACAGGTCATTTCCACCTGCGGGTCCTTCAAGAGGGCTTCCTTATCTTCCTGGCGCAGGGACAACAGGGCATTTTCAAAGCGCTGGCGCGAGCACGTGCAGCGCCAGTACAGGTTCTGCCGGTAGAGTTCCTTGAAATGCATACCGCCGAGGATGATGTCGATGAGGCCTTCACCATTGGGATGGTCCTGCAAATACGTCGTCAAAGCACCGACCTGGGTGATATTGGCTTCGACACGGGCCAGGTCTTCATCCTTCGCGCCCGGCAGGGCCTGGACGAGGAAACCGCCGGCTGCAGCAATGGTGTAATCCTGGCTGACCAGGACGCCCAGGCTGATCGTCGACGGCACTTGTTCCGACGTGAACAGATAGTAAGCGATGTCTTCGGCGATTTCACCGGACACCAAATCGGCCTGGCTCGTATAGGTCGTCTTTTCCGGCGTGAAACGCGTCACCGTCAACTGGCCGTGCTGGCCGACACCGGCTGCCACATCGAGCTTGCCATTGACCTTCAGCGGCAGGTCGACCTGCGGATTGTCTACATAGCCGCGGAGCTTATTCGTATCGAAGCAGTCTGCATGGACGGCGCCTAAGGGCCCGTCACCGGCGACCTTCAGGGAAACGCCTTCGTGGTTCTTATAATCGCCAGCCAACAGGGCTGCGCCGGTCATCGTCCGGCCCAGAGCCGCACTAGCCACAGGCGACAAATTATGGCGCTGCCGTGCCTTCTCGATGATACCCGTCGTCAAGGCAATAGATACCCGGATGAGCTCATCCGATGTATAATGAATGATCTGGTTGCGTGTAATCATGTATGTTCTATCCTTTCTTTACAAATCCAGTCTCTATTATACAACATCGGTGCAGACCTAGCCAGTGCCTTTTGCATGTGTTTGGGGGCCTATCGGCCCCGCCGGCCGCAGGCCGCCTCGGACTCAAATGCCGCTTCGCGGCAACAGAATCAAAAGAACAACATCGCCTCGAGTAACCCTCGTCTCGTAAAAAATGCCCCAGTCGGGGGCCGTTTTTTTGCGAACTGCGACCGGCCACCTGCGAACTGCGTTCATTTCATGAATCTGTCGCGGCGGAACGCCGCATCTGAATCCGAGAGAAAGGCCGTTGTTCGTAGCTCGTGGTTCGTGGCTCGTAAAAGCCTACCATTATACTTGAATGGGATGTGATGAAATCTCTCTGGCGGGCTTCCCCTCTACTGCGGTCCGTTTCAGCAGCCGTCTTGCCATTCCTTACAGTCATGACCTGACGGACTGAAAAGGCACGGGAAGCCCCTACAGTTCCGGCCATGGGCCGTGTATTTTTTGTGGCCTGCGGACCACGCTCTTTTTTCATCGCCTGGCTGCGATTCCGTAGGGGCCGTCCCCGAGCCTTTCTAGCCCGTCAGGTACAGGACCGGTTATCAGAACGGACAACAGCGTCGGGCGGCCCGCTACGCGCTGAAGGCTTCCCGAAGCGTCGTTGTCAGTCTGAGTTTGTCGCGGCGGAACGCCGCATCTGACTCCCAGGAAAGAGCCATGACTCGTGGTTGCTGGCTAGCAGCTCCTAAACTAGCTCCCAGGCGCCGGCAATAACGAGCGCTGGCAAAAGGTTAGCAATGCGCACGTGAGGCAGCCCAAAGAGGTTCGTGCCGACACAAAAAATCAGGATATTGCCGACGGCGCTGAGACTCTTGAGGGCGGCAGACGTCATAATGGGTTCGAGGAAGCCGGCTAACAGGAAGATGTTTTTTATTATAACACAAATGACAAATACACAGTACGGTGAGTAGGCAGGCCGCCTTTGAGTCTGTCGCGGCAAAGCCGCATCTGAATCCGAGCCAACCGCGGTCTATTTCTCCAAATTTTGAAAAAGCAAGGAATTTTAGTATAATGTAGTTAGATTTTTCTTATGTTGTGGAATTTCACTGAGGAGGTTGTCTTATGGGAAAATTGACGATACGAGGCAAAGCTAGCATGAATTGCACCTATGACATAGTAATCCTCGAAATTGAGTTCTATAAAGATGGTAATACGGCCAATGCGGCGATGGACGCAGTTTTGACACAGTGCGAATCCTTCTTATCCTATCTGGACAGCCAAGGTGTCCCTATAAATCAGATTTCTATGGAACAGGACGAAGTGGAACGGCATTATGACGAAGATAATGAAGAATATTATTACACGGCTTCCAGAAAAATCGTAATCCGCATGAGTTTCGATATGCCCTTTATCAACATGATACTGGATCACGTCCGCCAGCAAAACTATGACATCGCTATCGAAAGTAGTTATAAATTATCAAATGAACGGGAAATCCACGATGAACTCATCAAACAGGCTGTCACCAATTCCAAACATCAGGCAGAAGCCATCGCAGCTACGGTAGGGAAAAAAATCATTGGCATCAAATCGGTATCTATGAATAACTATAGCGAAGATTCAATCCGTTATTGTGATATGCTGGCGCCTGATTCGCTAAGATATGAAAAGCCCAAATCCTTAGACCTCTCTAACCAGCTGGCCGCCAATTCAACAACAGAAAGCGAATCCGTCGACGTCGAGTGGATTATTGATTGAAGAACATAAAGGATTAAAGGGGCTTGACGCACGATGACAAGCCCCTTTAAAGTTATTAGTGGCTAGCAGTTAGTTGTTAGCGGATGACTTTAAATTTAAAGCTTTTCTCTGCAAACTACAAACTCCATACTACAAACTATAAAGAGAAGGGGCTCCGCATGATGACATAAGCCTTCATGTGACAGTCCCTTATTTTGTATACAAAAACGCCCTAGTTTTACAGCTATTCTTGCGTTATCGTTAACTATGTAAAATAAAAAAGCAGCTTAATCATCAACATTCTCCCAACAAGGGGAACTGCGACGATTGAGCTGCTTTTTTCTTACCCGTCCCCTTGCGGGGATTATGGTTCTTATCAAAAAATAGGTGGGTGGTACATAGGAAGGTCGTGAGAAAATGTTTCCGTCCCCTTACGGGGATTATGGTTCTTATCTTTATATGGCACTTCATGATGATGACGCTCTGCGATTGTTTCCGTCCCCTTGCGGGGATTATGGTTCTTATCAATATACGCCGAATGTTGGGTATCGCGAAATCTTCGGGTTTCCGTCCCCTTGCGGGGATTATGGTTCTTATCCAAACCGTCCTGATCGATGGACTCATAGCCGGCAGGCTTGTTTCCGTCCCCTTACGGGGATTATGGTTCTTATCGAGGCTGAACTTCTTGACGAACTTGAAGAAATTTAAGTTTCCGTCCCCTTACGGGGATTATGGTTCTTATCATCTTTCTCTCTCCTTCCTAATGGCTTTCCGGCATCTTGTTTCCGTCCCCTTACGGGGATTATGGTTCTTATCACGACGATTACAAACTAGGGTACGCCTACCTGGTAGAGCGGTTTCCGTCCCCTTACGGGGATTATGGTTCTTATCCTATGACTAACACATTCGCAATTGACGTTATGAGCAAAGAGTTTCCGTCCCCTTACGGGGATTATGGTTCTTATCCGCACCCTTTATAAATGGCTTCATGAAGCCGTTGAAATAGCATTTTGCGGGGCGGATCATATATTTTCATCATTTTTCGTCTTTTGTAAGAAAATGATTTTCAAAAAATCGTTTAGAACTGAATTTTAAGGCAGCGGGGCGGAATCGTCTTGCTTTCATTTTCAAAAAACAAGTTAGGCACATAAATAATGTATTACCTAGCCAGTTCATATTATAACACAAGTTCATAAAAAATCGTAGTTCGTAAAGGCCTGTCATTAGACAAGAATAGGTTGTAGTCGTATCTCGCAACGGGTCGCCCAGCCACTGTTGTCCGTTTTGGCGGGCGTCCCGCGCGAATCCTAGGCATAGCCGAAATTTATGACGAATGACGCCTGTTCGTAAGGCGTCACATGTTTGTCAATAAAGATTCTTCAATCCATTGGTTCAATCTTTTATAGGCCATGCGTTGGCGGTTTACGCCTGGTCCGTATAATATGGATAAAAGGTGCCAAAAGGATTTCATGATGTCATCTGGTGTCAGCCCTGTCCGCTTCTTGATGGTTTCTTCTGTGACGTTAATGATTTCGTGCGCTGTGTTATTGCGTAACTTTCGCAGTTTATCCATGTACGGGTTCGTCGAAACCATCAACGGATCTGCCATAAATTCATGATGTTTTTCCGCATCTTTGGCCCCGTCGAATTGTTCGGCAAAGCAGAAGACTTGATAGAGCAAAATAAAGGACAATTCGCTGTCATAAAAGGGCTGGGGCCAAACGTTATCTAAATAGGCAATCAGCTCCGGGCCCTGCGGTTTCTGGAGCAGTGTCTGCCGCCGTAAGAGTCTGCGCCCTGCCACTTTTTCCCGATAATCGAGAAGGGGCATTTTCAGATTCATCTTGGCATAGGTCATGAATAACTCATAAAGGAAGGGCGAAATTTGCACCATAAAGCTGGCATATTGTTTCTTTTCTTTATGAATCTGCATGGTCAACAGATACTCCGTCAGGCTTTCTCCTTCTTTTTCAAAGGGGAACAACTGCTTCCCCTGATATTTTCTCATAATCTGTTGCGCCGCTTTGGTCTGCAAATCGGCACGATACATGGCAAAATGAATCAGCTTCTTCGTCTGCTCCGAAACGGTATGACTACTTTTGCAAAAAGCCCAGGCGCCCATATATTCATACTGATTGATGAGCGACATAATCTCATATTTCTCACGATAAAAACGCAATACTTCCAAGTGCGGCTCTTCACAGCGGTTAGGAGCGTCTGATTCATCGTCTTCATTGCAAAGCAGCATTTCTTCCACATCTTCTTCATCTTGGACAGGGATGTTATTCACATTAGAACGACGTTCCGGAGAAGCCACCTGAATACCACGGCACCAGGCATATTCGGTACTCATAATGGCCAAGATGACTTTAATCTGTGGTGTCCCAGAACTGAGATTCAGTAATATTTCCGCATCTGGATAATCTTGATGTAATTGCAGGACATGCCCTGGTAACTGATGCAGATAGGCATCGTATAAATGAGCATCTACGATGCCTGAATAGATAGGCACTACAGGGCATCCCGGCTGGACGTGGTCAATGCCACGGGTATACATATGCGTATTCCGTTCGCGTTGTTCCATTTCAGCCGTAAAATAAAGGACGACTTTATCAGGATGGTAATGGCGTAAAATATGAAGACAGGCTCCATCTCGGCAATTACGCACGGGATCCGTCGTCCCAATAGGTGAAAACAATATTTTCATGATATATGACTCCTTACAAAATAATCGTATCTACGGCCCCCATACCCAGTGCCGTCTTGACGCCGATGCCGGAAAAGGGTGCCAAGGCCGCGAGTATCCCTTGAAGCCGCTTCAACATGTCGTAGCCAAAGAAGGAATAGCGCTGCCAACCTTCACAGCCATAGATGGCGCTGCCATTGACAGAAAAAACTTGGGACCGGAGCTGGTATTTCGTGAGCCGGCAATGGCTGACCAGCTGTTCTAATAAATCGTCCTGTTCCAATTTCACTGTATCCGAAAAGGTATTCCATCGCTGTAATAGACTATGATACATAAGGCGGATATCCGGCAAGATGACGTATCTCCCGTCTTGTTTAAAACTCATGACACTGAGGCACTGCCATTCCACCCCGGCCGGAGCGGAGTCGGCTTTGATGAACTGACCGGCTAAGTCTTCAAAGCTCGACTGCCCTATGAGCCGCCTTGGTCCCAATGTGACTTCATATTGCTTTTGTTTAAGCCAAAGGGCTGGCACTTTTTCCAATGGGATGACCAGCCTCTCATAGGCTTCGTCCGTCAAGGTCCCTATGCGCCAAAGAGCACTGTGTTTCCTTTCATTCCAGTACACTGCCTGGCTGTATGGGCGCAGGGTCATATGGTGATACATTTCCGCACTCGCCGGAGCAATAATACTCATCAGGGCACCATGAAAGATAGACCCCATGGCCGGATGGATGCGGGTGTGTTCTGGCATCTTCAACGGGATTTCCGTCAGCCTTAACATGATGCCACCTCTTTCACCGCTGCCAGCCCCAGTATCCAGCGGTCGTCATGGGCCCAGGCCAGTTTCAGCGTCCGCGGTGTCAGTCTGTCATCTTTGGTCTTATGGTGATGGCAATTTCTCCGTGTAAACAGCACGTCATCAAAGAAATTTGCCAATACAGTCCTCCCTTCGCCTTTGGGCGCCAAGGCATAATAGACAGTCTTAGACAGAAAACCTGTACCGCCGCCGAGGCGGATATCTGCCAGCTTGCTTTCTTCAAACTCTCCTTTGTATTCGTGTCCAAAGACGCCTCTTTCCTGAGCTAAGCCAAAAGCCAGATAGTCCCGTACCCATTGCCAGACATCATCGAGGGATGTAATGCCAATAAGACGGGCTATGTCCTTATCCAGGGTCATAGAAAAGCGGAATTTCCGGCCCGTTGGGATACATTCGCGAAAGAGTGCCAGCGGATGTCCATTCAATCCTTCCCCGCGAATAGATGAGACATCGTATTTCTGTAAAATCACTGTATCCCGTTCATGGCCGACGAGCATGGCATCACTGATAGAAAGGCCTTTCATGACGCTCTGCAGGGCATCATCAGGTCTGTTTTTCTGTTGTTTAAGGCGCGTAAAGGCCTGTCGTTCTATGTTCTGGGCCAAGTCCCTCATTTGTCTGCGATTTCTAGCTTCCATCGCCGCTTTGATACGGTTCCAGAAAGGAAGATACGCCTCCGGATACTGGCGAATATCATGGAATAAGATAGCGGAACGGATAGCTCCTTTCAAGGTACTGCCAGGGATATACGGTATCCCATCAGGCGTCTTGACTTGCCGGGAAATATCATTGACCCGCTGTTGTCTTTCTCTGACTAAATAGACATCGGCTGAAACATTGCAAACTTCCCGGATAATAGCAGACAGGCTGCCAATCCGTTGTGACTGGAGCCAGCCGTACAAGTTCATTTTTCCTGAAAAGACACTTTGGGCATAGTCATCGATTAAGTCATGGCGGACCAAAAAGGCCATCCATTTGGCCTTATCGAGAAAATAAACACGCTGCTGATTCCGGTCTTTCGTAAATATATATTCATATTGTTTCAGGAGCTCGCCATTGCCAATGTGAATTGGGCTGATACAGGTCAGCTCATACGTCTTATGTTCCCATTTTTCTGTATTTATCATAGCATCAACCCCACATACAATCCTTTGCCATACCGCCAGACTGGATGAGTCATATCCTGTCCGCCTACATCAGCCATAGATCCGGCTATTTTTTGAGGAAAACAGGAGCCGGCCTGTATCATATAAATATCATTTTTCTTTTGCATCCGGCTGCCGTCAGGCGATAAAAAGCCGCTTCGCCGGCAAAGCGCGAATTGGCCTTTCTGGACATCTGCCACTTCAGCCGGTGATGGCAGCAGGACGGACAGACACATGTACCTCGAAGCGCCTGTCAGGGTCAAGCCTCTATATAAAATGCCATCATCTTCATAAATACCGAGTTCATCCATCTCAATAGGATCTTCCCGGAAATGGAATTTCCCATAGCCGCTGCTGCGCTTCCCGCCAATACCGGAAAGGCCTAACGATTCCAGTAAGGTGATGAGCCCATCCAGGTCTTCATCCTCTTCATAACCGATAATTCCGTATAATCCTGCCTCTTTCGTAAACTGAATCTGGTGGACATAATAAGGCCGCGGGACATTCTCCGTACAGTTCACCCGTGTCAGTAACTGGCCGCAGCCGAAAAAGGGCTCAGTACCGTCAAAGGCTTTGCCAGACTTCATAGCCTGTATGAAATCAGCCAATTGGGACACTCGTATATAAGACAGCTTTTTTTGCCGCTTCTGCTGCGTAGCCTGCTGACGAAAAGTATCATAATCAGCCATCACCCGACGCTCATCAGAGGGGATGGTCAGAATAGGTTTAGGCACATACAGCTGCAATCCTTCCGTTTCATCATAGATGTACGGAAAGAGGTCCGAAAAGAGAAGCTTTCCCTTTGCTACCCCTTCCTGTAGGTGTAGCAGCCCCGTTTCATCGCCTTGCAGCGACAACTCATAACATAAGGCGCCAAACAGGCTGTCTGCCCGGTAGGTCAAGGAACTTTGCTCCAGCTTGCCTCCATTTTCAGCACAGCCGAAATGAACGGGTGTATCGAATTGTAAAGGATACAGAGCGTACTTCATAGGCTACACTTCTTTCAAAAACTGCAAAGCGGCAGCAACAAAAGGTTGGATATCTGTATCAGCCAGCCCAGAAAATCCCTGGACATCCCACTGGGAAAAAGTGACCCGGCCATAGCCGCGCGAACCATGACCGCCGAGATAATCCCAGGTCAGCAGACGGATGCCATCGGCCAAGGTTTGTAAATCTTCTGTTACTTGTTCTATATCAGAGATATTATAGATAAGCTGAAAGTCGAAGATAGTCCCTGCCGGGACGCGTTCGATTTGCCGTGGATTAGCTTCGCCGGTCAGCGGATTAATCGTATTTTCAAACTTGATTTCGCCTAAATACGTATCCATATCCATCTGTTCCATGGCTTTGACGCTGTCTTCAGCCATACGGCTGTCCACGAATTGCAGCCGTGCCGGCGTCGCTTCCCGTTTATCAGCGGTCCCAAACAAACGCTTTACAACGGGGCTTTCCGTTTCCAGATTCAAGCCGCCCTGATTACGCCGCAATAAAGAGCGGATTTTCCCTTTCATAGAACTGCCCGGGATAATCGGTTCTTTCGTATAAGGGTCGCGGATGACAGCGCTGTCGACAGCGCCGATAGGAGCAAATTCGTCAGACCCGCCGATATGGAGGCCTGTTTCCAGGCGAAGTTTCGCCGTCATCTTCAGTTTTCCGCATAATTTTTCTTGTGCCATGATTAATCGCCTCCATGAAATTTATGATATGCCACTAACGCTTCGACGTAATGGGCAAATTCTTCGTATTTCGAGATGCTGGTCCCGATTTCTTCAATACGATGTTTCATCTTACTCTGTACCATAAAGTCTTTGACGCTCCGTTCCCTTCCCGCCTGATAGGCAGCTTTGACTTTCAAGAACTGTATTTCTCCAGCTAATTCATCGGGTAATTCCGTCGCATCTAAGTGTTTGGCTTTATAGACATTCACCTTATTGGTAATGGCGTTGACAGCCGTCAAAAATTTCCGGATTTGATTCGTCTTTAAATAAATCTTTCCATGATTCTGATCTTTCAAGTTTAAAATGACCTGCTCTGCTTCTTTGGCGATATCCCTCATCCTTCATCCCATCCTTTCTGTTCTTTATCCCGTACATGATAAATCAGGAGCTCGATAGCCGTCATGAGTTGCTGACGGTCAGCAGCCGATTGATACCAGTCGTATAAGGTCTTCCTCAAAGCCTGATAACAACGCCATTTCCCGGAATCACGCTGTTTCGGTTCCATCCGCGCCAATGTATAGGCAAACCGGGCTAACTGGATATGGCTGCCATCGGCTTCGGCCTGACGCAATAAGTCCAAGAGGCGGTACAATGCTGTTTTCCCGACAAAGAGTTTCGACGGGTCTTCCTTTTGCAAGGTCATATTCCGCTCTAAAAAGCGCAGCTTATCCTGGCAGACGCCTTGTTCAAATTCATCCCATGAATAGCGGGCGGTCATCATAGCGCTGTCCTTTCCCGTCGACTGGGATACTTCGCCGAATAGAGCAACACTGTCTTTATCGTGATGGGGATTGGCTTTGGCATAATCTTCCAGATTCCCCGTTTCCCTTGCCATCTGAGAAATCGGGCAAGACGGATGGAAGAAGCCGATGCCGGCAGAAAAGGTCAATTTCCCATTGGTAAAACGCCGGAAGGCATGGCGGATATCGACGGCAACTTCCAGAATGTCATCCCAGGTACCGGCCAGGAACATATCGTCCCCGCCGGAATAAATGACATGGACCTTGCGTTCCCGCTTGACTTCATCCGTAAAGAGTGTGAATCCCGGGGTCCCTTCTGCCGTATGGCTCTGACAGATCTCCTTGATGTACTGTTTAAAGAAGAGCGATAAATTGCGCGATAACGTGACCTTGCGGGACAACGTATCATAAGACGATGAGAAACCGGCAATGAATGCGGCACCCAAATTATCGACATCGCCCCGCAAGACACCGATGCGGGCAATCCCCGTTTCCTCCCGGCTGCCGCCGCTCTGCTGTGCCAATTCGGTGAATTCGACGGCATGACCTTGTTCATTACAGGTGATGTAATCGCCCATCCACAAATGAGTCGACACGGCCTGCCCCAAAGTGATTTCGTTCTTCACATAGATTCGTTTCGGCTTGTCCATCGCGGCCAATTCTTTTTTACGGATAGCCTGTAAATAATAAGGCTGTGCCAAACCGGGAAGGGGCACTCCCTCCCTTCCGGCCGATGGGCTGATAACGAACATAGACGCCGTCAAAGACGATTTTCCTAATCGGAACAGGGCATTACACGAAGCGCAGGCTTCTTCAGCCCCGTCGCCGGTATCCTCGCCATAAGGCTGCAAGTCCGCTGACGGCGACGCAGTGTGACAAATCGCACATTCCCGGCTGCCATCGGTATCCTTGTTATACTTACTCTGTCCATCGAATAACGCGGTGAGCTGCTGCTCGTCATAACGGCAAAGTTTCTTCTGGCCCAGTGCTTGACTGACCTTCTGGAAAACCTTCCCGGCGCCACCGCCGCGAACAGAAAAATCATCGGCAGAACAAGGCTCAGAAGCCAGGGCAATATATAATTTTGTTCCATAATGCTTCAAAAACCAATCATTGATAAGGCTATCTGCTTTTTGCAGAACAGCCTGCGTATGAGCCGTATTGGGCAGCAATAAATAAAAATGGCCGCCCCCAGTATAAAGAAGGCATGAGCGGCTGACATGGCAGGCCTCCAGAATTTCATCGACGATATGCTCTAAGAGGATATCCAAATAAAGCGAACGGCCGCGCAGGCTTTTCAGGGCCCCTTTTGAGGGAATGGTATAAATAAATTTCTGGATTCCCGATATATCGCCAGAGGCCAGTCGATATACCGGCGCACTCCGCAAGGCCTTTTGCCGCTTTCCATAACAATATGATTTGTAGTCGGTAATTCCCCGTTCCTGGAAGACATGCCAGAGGCAGACAGCAAAAGCAGCCGTCAATTTTTGGTGGTCATATAAGGAAATATCTGCGGCTTCAGCCGTATTCGTACTGGACGGGACATAGCTCAAAGTCTTTTCCAAAACCTGTAATAATTCGGACAGCGTCATGGCCTGGGGAGACCGCTGTGTAAAGATATCCGTCACGGCAGCGGCTACTTTTTCATAACTAGCGGCCGGGGCGGCGATATGATTCCGGTGATCAGGATAAGCCCACGGTTCATTTTCTTCTATAGTTTTCAAACGGTAACCAGCTGCATCCGTATCTCCTTTACGGTCAAAAACATTAAAGATACTGCTCAACGGCAAATCCGATACAAAATGCATCCCGCTCCCTTCCTGTGCGCCTTCTGGAATCAAAGCGCGCCGGTCGGAAGCAGCTGCCAGGTTATCGGCTTCATAAACGATATAGCTAATATCATCGTCTGGAAGATGTACCGCTTGTAACTCATTTTGATGATGATGAGCCACAGCCCGCAAAATGGCTTGATGGTCGGCATCAAAAAAATGGGACAGGAGCTTTTGGCCCACTAAAGAATGAGATTTGCGGATTTTCCCAGCTCGTTGATAGAGTTTCCCAATATCGTGTAATAGTGCCGCCTTTTCTAAATCAATTTCAGTGACAGGCAATCACCTCAGCTCCTTCCTATATGTCAAAAGAATAATCTTATATGGTATTCGATAATGCAAGCGTAAATTTCTGCTTCATCTATAAAATAATGACATCTTCTGTATGCGCATCTCCCCGCCCCCATGAATGGACGGCCATATAGCTATCTAATAGATAAATGCGCAGTGAATCCGTATCCGTATCAATCAAAAAAGGGGCCTCCTGCATCAGTTTCTGATACTTCCGCTTGGTAATATAGGCCTCAAAAGCCGATTTCTGCACGCGTACGCCATACTTCTCCAGACAAGCGACCATTTTATTCCGCGTCTTATTATCGGTAATGTCATAAATGATTAAGACAATGTATTTTTTGTCATCAACACTCTCTGTCTGCGAATTTTTCATCAAACCACCTACCGGATCCAAATCGGCTCATACATCTTCGGTTCCTGTGCCAATAAAGCCTGACTGTATTGGGCCACTTGATAATTCAGCGACCGCCGGAATGAATGTTTTCCATCAATATATTGATTGGTACTACGCATTTTCTTTTCATATGCCCGGAAAAAAATTTTACGGCCTTCTGATGTTAATAGACACCACGACTTTCTTCATCATGACAAAAGTGTTCTTCCTTGATTTCATGATGTTGTACTAACGCCATGACGAAAGAGTCCGCCAGGACAGCCCGCCATTCTTCCAAAAGGTCCGACGCCAGCGCAGGATGATGTTCTTTCAGGGCATGCAGGAAGCCGACATAGGGATGAAGTCCTTCATTGGTAATAGCTGTAAACAGTTCATACATAATCAACGTGTAGGCAAAACTCAGCAAAGAATTAAACGGGTCTAAGGGCGGCCGTTTGCTCCTTTTCTCGAAAGAAAAAGCTGGGTCTACGATTTTTCCTAAAGCAGAAAAATAAATCTTAGCGGCCATCCCTTCATACCCCATCAGAGATTCACGATCCTCCGCCGTTTTCAAGTGGTCTGCCATGGTCATCATATTATGAATATCTATCATAACCGCTGGTATTTGACGTTCCCGATTGTACCGACGCAATAAGGTCAATTGATTGTGGACTTTAGCCAGTAAGACGCGGCGGCTCATTTCCAGAGAAAACGGCTGGTCCTGCAAAAGGAATTGCTGTTTTTGCTTAAATACATTGACATGACTCGTCGACTCTAAACGCCCAAAATATTTGCCCCGAGAAGAAAGCCACGTGACGGGAATCCCTAAATGCAACAAGGACACCATCGCATGTGATGTAATCTGAACCGTATCCGTAACCAGTAAGCCTTCCAAAGTTTCTTCAGGAATCTCCAACAAAGTTTCATGATTGCGCCCGACAACAAAGCGCCCTTCCTTCTTAGAAATCATAGCGCCCTTTTCCGTAATATAAGCAAAACTCATCACGCATCACCTCACAAATCCGTCCCCTTACGGGGATTGTGGTTCTTATCGCGCCTGGTACTCGTTGAAAGCTTAGGATTATGAAGAAGGTTTCCGTCCCCTTGCGGGGATTATGGTTCTTATCGATGAACGCGGGCAGGACATCCGTGAAACTATCTACGAAATGTTTCCGTCCCCTTACGGGGATTATGGTTCTTATCTCGTTACAGCATTTAAGAAGGGAGGCGCAACGGTATGAAAGTTTCCGTCCCCTTACGGGGATTATGGTTCTTATCACGTGTGAATGGCTCAACAGCTTTATGGACGAACAGAAAACGTTTCCGTCCCCTTACGGGGATTATGGTTCTTATCCGCACCCTTTATAAATGCCTTTATGAAGCCGTTGAAATGGCATTTTGCGGGGCGGATCATATATTTTCATCATTTTTCGTCTTTTGCAAGAAAATGATTTTCAAAAAATCGTTTAGGCTTGAATTTTAAGGCAGCGGGGCGGAATCGTCCTGCTTGCATTTTCAAAAAGCAAGTTAGGCACATAAATAATGTTCGCCTGACTAATTCATATTATAACACAAGTTCATAAAAAATCGTAGTTCGCAAAGGCCTGCCATTAGACAAGAATAGGTTGTGGTCAAATCTCGCAGCGGGCCGCCCAGCCACAGCTTTCTGTTTTGGCGGCCGTAGCGACGTCCCGCACGAATCCTGTATGCAGCCGGAATTTATAACTAATGGCATACGGTCGTAATACAATAATGAATTTGTTACAGCGTAGCCGCATCCGTAGGGGCCGCCCAAATTCTTTTTGACCTTCGAATACAAGCGATGGACAGAACGGATAGCAACGGCGGGCAGCCCGCTACGCGCTGAGGTTTTTCCGAAACGTCGTTGTCAGTTTGAGTCTGTCGCGGCGGAACGCCGCTTCTGATTCCGAAAAAAAGCCGCGGCTCCTCTCTCTCTTCTCTCTTCTTTATAGGTAACGCGTTACAGAGGCACGAGAAGCAAAAAAAAAAGCGGCTGTCGCATTAAGCCAAAAATGCATAATGCAACAGCCGCTTCCGGGATATGTACGATTTCCCGACCTACTTGCCAGAAAAATTGTCCCAATTCCTAACGGGTCGCCCACGTGGCGCCCCCTACTATCCTAAAAATACTCTGCAGATTACAAACGCTATCCTACCACGCCGCAGGCAGCCAGCCGCAGAGGCTGAGGATGGCGTAGACACCGGCACTGGCAAAGAGGAGGACGACCAGGGTCTGCATGATGGGATGGGCGATCCAGCCGCATTGCCAACACGGTTTCTTGTCGCCGTGTTTCCGGGAACTGCGCAGCATGAAGACGGGCAGGATGGACATGATGATGCCGCCGAAGGTGCCGGCGCTGAAGATGGCGTTGACGAAGCCGACGAGGCCGCTGTAGGCCAAGAGGACCGGCGGGATGACGATGAAGGCCAGGCAGGCCGCCCGCGTGCGAATGTCCGTTTCCGACTTGAAGCCCAGGCGGTCGATCATGTTGGTCAGGAAGCTTTCAGCAATGGCCCAGAACGACGTCAGCATGGCACAGAAGGCAAAGGCATTGACGATGACGAAGAAGACCGGCGACCCCAGGGCGCGGCCCCAGGATAAGGATGCGACTTCCGAAATTTCATCGACGGGCAGCATGAGGAAGACGGCCAGCGGGACCAGGGCCAGGATGACGAAGGAAATGCCGGCCCCGGCCAGGATGGACGGGACGAGTTTCCCCGGTTCGTGCGTGAAGCCCCGGGAAATTTCCGGTACAATGTACTGGACGGCGTAACAGAAGACGGCAATGTTGAAGACCGGCACGGCATACATCCAGTGGGTATAGAGGATATCTGCAACAGGTACGCGGGCCGAAAAAAGTGACGCGCCGACGAGGAGAATAAGCATGGCCGTCATACCTGAACTCAAATATTTCTCTGCTACCCCGGTTGCCTTGAGGCCCAGCCAGACGACGCTCGTCGCCCCGAGGGCAAAGAGGCAGCTGGCCATTTCCAGGGAAATGCCGAAGAATTCGCTCAATATCTTGCCGCAGCCGCTGGTATAGGCGATGAGGCTACAAAACGACGTGGCCCCGACGGAAAAGAAAATCAGCCAGGAACCGATCTTGCCGACGTACTTTTCAGCCAGGCCCGACAGCTGTAAGGGCCTCGTAGTGCGCAGCGTCGCTTCGGCGACATAGAGCATGGAGATGATAGAAAAAAAGCCTGCTACGACAAGCCACGTAAGCAGGACGGGCCAGCCGGCATTGCGACTGGCAAAAGCTAAACCTAAAACACCGGAACCTATGGTAGACCCGACGACCATCATCGTAGCCTCCATAAACGTAAGACGATGTACCTTGAGAGCCGCCTCTTTTTTCGCAGCTCCCGCCGATATAGTGTCCAACTCGTTCACATATTCCATGAAGAAAAAACCTCTTTTCGTGTGAAAATATGTTACCTGATGTCAGCATGTCTTGACCATTATACCATATCAGCATAGGGATTTCAAGAAAAAAATCCTGCCACTCGGAAAAAAGCAGCAGGAATCGCCTCGTTCTATGTCGAAATGATATAGTGAGAATGATAAGGAGGGATTTTTATGGCAGACGTAAAGGATAAGAAAAAACAACAAAAGGCCCCCGAAAAAGAGGCAGCTGCAGAAAAGGAACTGACCATCCTCCAGCCCGGCGCCGTCCCGGAAGAAGAAGACGACCCGGAAGCGCCCTATCTGGCTTCTGACATGTATCAGCGCATCGTTGCCCTGATCAATAACTTCGAATCGGGCCTGCCCGACGACATGCAGGCCGGCGGCCGCCTGGTATCAGCTGGCGACATCACCTTCAGCATCCAGGACATCGGCTACTGGGACCCGAATATGATCGTATTCTATGGCGAATTGTCCGACGGCTCAGCGGTCGAACTGGTCCAGCACATTTCCCAGCTCAACCTGCTCCTCGTCGCCGTCCCCCGCCACGACGACATCGAAAAGCCGCGCCGCATCATCGGCTTCAACCGCAAGAACGAACCGGATATCGCTACGGACTCGGAAGACTGACGCCTCAGGCTTTCGGAGCATGGCAAAAAAGTCCTGCCGCATGTGCGACAGGACTTTTTAAGTGGTTAGTGGTAAGAGCAACCTCTCAGTCAGCTTCGCTGACAGCTCTCCTATAAGGAGAGCCCTTGCGGGCCGCCTTTCAGGACGGCCCCTACGAGCCACGAACCACGAGCCACTAAGCTAACTCGTTCTCTTTACTTTGAACCAGGCAGCGTACATGGTCGGCAGGACCAGCAGGGTCAGGACGGTGGCGACGAAGAGGCCGCTGGCGATGGCGACGGCCAGGGGGCCCCAGAAGACGCTCTTCATGAGGGGTATCATGCCCAGGATAGCCGCAGCGGCCGTGAGCATGATGGGCCGGAAGCGCATGACCGCCGAGTCGATGACGGCATGCCATGGGTCTTCGCCGGCAGCCATATGTTTCTGTATCTGGTCCAGGAGGATGATGGAGTTGCGGATGATCATGCCGCCCAGGGCCAGGATGCCCAAATCGGCGACGAAGCCCAGGGATTTCCCGAAAAGGAGCATCCCCCAGGAGACGCCGATGAGTCCCATAGGCGCCGTAATCAGGGCCAGGAACATGAGCGACGGACTGCGCAGCTGGAACATGAGCAAGGTCATGATGATGATGACCATGACCGGTACCGGTACCAGGAGGTACTTCAGGGACTTCTGGCTGTTTTCCAGGGCCCCGTCGACTTCGACAGTATAGCCAAAGGGCATGCTTTCCCGGATATCGGCAATGGAATCGTAGGCTTTCTGCGTCGCATCGTTGGCCGTACCGGACTTGATGCCGCCGTTGATGGTGATGGTCGGTTTCAAATCGCGGCGCCAGATGAGGCCATCTTCGCCTTTATAGGAAATCGTGGCAATCTGTTCCAGCGGCACGTAACCGGCCTGGCCTACGTAGACGGGCAGGCTCTTGATCTTGGCCAGGTCATTGCGGTCGCTGTCCTGGAGGCGCAGCTGGATGCCGATGGTCTTGTCGGCCGCATAGTATTGGGCGACCGTCGCCCCGGACAGTTCCGTATACAAGGTCTGGGCAATGTCTTCACCGGAAATGCCCATGGCCCGCAGCTTATTCTGATCCAGGTCGACGTGCATGATCTTATTTTTCTGATCCCAGTTGAGGAAGACATTTTCCGTGTTCGGGTCCTTGGCAATGCGCGCCGCGATCTGCTGGGCATAGGCTTTGACCTTATCCGTATCGTAGCCGGACACGCGCAGCATGATGGGGTAATCCGACGGCGGCCCTAAGGGCACGTTCTTGACGTTGCAGCGGACGTTGGGGAACTTGTCGGCCATTTCCTGTTTAATGGACTGCGTCAATTCTTCCCTCGTCTGCGTATCCTTGGCGACGACGACGAACTGGGCGTAGTTATTGGCCGGCAGGACCGGTTCGATGGTCAGGACGAAACGCGGTGCCCCTTCGCCGACGTAGTACGAATAATCTTTGAGCTTCGCCTGCTGACTGTCCAGATACTGGGCAAAGCGGGATGCTTCCTTCTGCGTGGCCTGCATGGACGAGCCTTCAGGCAGGGTCATTTCGACGATGAGTTCCGGCCGCAGGGAGGGCGGGAAAAATTCCTGGGGAATAAGTTTCATCATGCCGACGGACAGGATGAACATAGCCGCTGTCCCGCCGATGACTAATACCCGGTGGGTCAGGCACCAGGTCAGGACCTTGCGGAAGAAGACGTAGAACCGGCTCTGATACAAAGGCTCCGGCTCTTCGCCTTTGGCCACTTTCGGCTTGATCAGGTAATAGCCGAAGAGCGGTGCCACCATGACCGATACGATCCACGACAGGACCAGGGCCGCCGTGATGACCGGGAACAAGTCCTTACAGAATTCTGACGCTGCCCCATCGGCAAAGGCGACAGGAATGAAGCCGGAGCAGGTAATGAGGGTCCCCGTCAGCATGGGCTTGGCCGTCGCCTTGAAGGCATAGCAGGCCGCATCGACGCGGTTCATGCCCTTCTCCAGCTGGACCGTCATCATTTCGACGGCGATGATGGCGTCGTCGACGAGGAGGCCCAGGGCGATGATCAGGGAGCCTAAGGAAACCTTATGCAAGTCGATGCCGGCTACTTCCATGACACAGAAGACGCCGGTCAGGACCAGTGGGATACAGAAAGCGACGACCAGGCCCGTCCGCAGTCCCAGGCTGAGGAAGCTGACGACGAGGACGATGATGATCGCTTCGCGCAGGGTGTTGGTAAAGTCGCTGATGGACTCTTTGACGACCTGCGGCTGGTCCGATACCTGGTGGATTTCCATGCCGGCCGGCAAATCGGATTTGACGCTTTCCTGCAACTTCTTCAAGTTTTCGCCGAGCTGGAGGTTATTGCCGCCGCTCTTCATGGACAAGGCGATACCGACGGCAGGCTTGCCATTATAGAACATCTTCGGGTCCGCCGGTTCTGTATAGCGCCGTTCGACCGTAGCGATATCGCCCAGGCGGAAGACGCGGCCATTGGCATTGATGGGCAGGTTGCGGATGGCTTCGACGTCTTCAAAGACACCGGACAGGCGCAGGTAGACATTGTCCGACTGGGTGTCGACCATGCCGGCCGGCGTCATCTGGTTCTGGCCTTTGACGGCATTGGCGATGGTCGTCGGCGCAATGCCCAGTTCGGCCAGTTTGGAATTGGCCACTTCGATGTAGACCTTTTCCGACTGTTCACCGACGAGTTCGACTTTGCTGACATCGTCGACGGACATCATCATGCGGCGTATCTTTTCCGCTTTCTGACGCAATTCTTCATACGAATAGCCATCGCCGGTGACGGCATAGATAGAACCGTAGACGTCGTCGAAACGGTCGTTGTAATAAGGCCCATAGACGCCTTCGGGCAAATCTTTCTTCATATCTTCCGTCAAATTGCGGACTTCATGCCAGGTGCTGCGGATGCTGTCGCGCGGCGCCTTGTCGTCGAGGTAGACGTAGATGACCGACTGGCCGGGCCGGGAATAACTCTTGATGTAATCCAGGTTCGGCGTATCCTGCAGTTTCTTTTCGATCTTATCCGTCACCTGTTCCTGCATCTGTTCCGCCGTGGCACCGGGCCAGGCGACGGAGACGACCATAGTCCGTACCGTATACGTCGGGTCTTCCATGCGGCCCAGTTTCATGTAGGAAAAGATACCGGCAATGGCGACGAGGATGATGAAGTACCAGACGAGGACGCGGTTGTGAATAGAGACTTCCGATAAATTTCTCATTCATCTTCCCCCTCTACGCGGACTTTCTGTCCTTCACTGAGCATATGGACGCCGGCCGTGACGACGACATCACCGCGGCTGAGGCCCGTGACTTTGACTGTATTATCGCCAAAATCCTGAACCGTCACGTCTTTCAGGGACAAGGTCTTATCCTTGCCGACGACCCAGACCTGGGGCGTGTCGCCGGTCTGATAGATGGCGGCCAGCGGCAGGACGAAGGTATCTTCAGCGGCTGCCTGTTCACTGCCGTTGGCAACGGTCGCCGTCATACCGAGCTGCATGCCGTCCGGCGGATTGGGCAGGGAAATATTGACCTGGTACGTCCGCGACGCCGCATCGGCCATAGGAGCCACTTCGCGGACGACACCAGCGGCCTGCTGGTTCTGGAGGGCCCAGAAGGTGACGGTCACGTTCTTGCCGACCGGGAAATCAGCCAGTTTATTTTCCGGTACATTGACCTGGACTTCCAGGTCCCCTGAATGGACCAGGGTGACTACAGTCTGGCCGGCAGCGACGACCTGGCCGACTTCCGCCGATACGGCTGAGATGACGCCGTCGGCATCGGCCGTGAGCTGCGTATAGGATAACTGGTTTTCCTGCGCCTGCTGGGCTGCCAAGGCCTGGTTATACTGGGCTGAAGCCTGGTCGTAAGCCGTCTGGTACTGGTCCAGGACGGACGCGCTGATGGCATCCATATTGTATAATTGCTGATAACGAGTTAAATTGGACTGGGCCAGCTGGAGCTGAGCAGCCGCTGCGTCGACCTGGGCCTGGGTCTGATTGACAGCCTGGGCCACGTCTTTCGGGTCGACCGTCATCAGGACGTCTCCAGCATGGACCTGGGAGCCGAGCTGCACGTTGCGGGCCGTAATGCGGCCGCCGGCCTGGAAGGACAAATTACTCTGGTATCGGCCCTTGACCGTCCCCGAATAGGTACCGGCCGTCGTGCCCGCCGTTTCACTGCCGACCTGGATGGCCTTGACCAGCTGGGGCTGTTCGGCCTGCTGGGTCTGCTGGCCGCAGCCTGTCAGGCCCAAGGCCGTCAGGACAGCTATGACGAGGACTGTATATTTCCAATCGCGTTTCATGGCTTCATCTCCTTTGTGGGATTAAGGGCGGCAATATCGGCTTCAGCGGCATTGTCGGCCACTTGATGCATGAGCTGCAACGCCGGCCCCAGCGTCACCTCATCGACGCCCTGGACGAGGACGTCGACCCATTTCCTTAAAATCTCTTCCATCGTATCCTGCAGCTCCCGGGCCTTGGGCGTCAAATAGAGATACTTGTAACGCCGGTCCGTCCCCTGCTGGCGCCGGCTGACGAATCCCTTCGCCTCCAGCGTCTTCAGATTCCGGGCCACCAGAGCCTTATCGGCCTGCATGACCTGACAGAGCTCATTCTGCCGGCAGCCATCGTGGCTGTACAAACTCAGGAGCGTCACATGTTCCGAATAAGACAAATTCCAAGGACGGCACGCTTCGACCACATAGGCTTGGGAACGCTGGTTGATGACACTGAAATCATGACCAGCCTTCAAATAATCCATGTGCTGCATCCCCTTTTCTTCAGTAATTAGTTGATTTGCTCAACTATTTATTTCCAGTATAGCAAAAAGAACGGGAAAAAGCAAGGGACGGCCAAAGGCCGTCCCGCAGGCCGTGTATTTTTTGCGGACTGCGGCCTGCGTCTTTCCTACAAATGTATCCGCCGGCTTACTTTCTTCCCGACGACGGGGATTTTTTCGATATCTTCTGCCGTGAGGGCCCGGAAGACGACGAGGCCGATGAGGTAGACCAGGGCTGCAGCCATGATGGCGGCGATGGTGGCCACGGCATTGCCGAAGAGGACGAACAAGGCGTGGTGGACGAGCCAGGCCGTGCCGGCCATGGCGGCGCCGGCCAGGAAGAGTTTCCCGATGTAGCCCCACTGGACGCGGTAGGCAATGTATTTACGGGCAAAGTAAAGGTTGAGCGCCGTAGCGACGGCCAAATCGGCATTGGTCGCCCAGGCGGCGCCGACTTCGCCCAGCCAGGGAATGGCCGTCAAGTGCCAGCTGAGGATGATCTTGACGACGGCCGCGGCGGCCATGTTGTACAGCGGGACGGCCGTATGGCCCATGCCCTGCAAAAGGCCGCTGGTGATCTGCTGGAGGCCGACGAGGAAGACCGAAATGGACAGGACGCAGATGGCCGGCCCCGCTGCCGGCGTCGCATAGAGGAGCCGGGAAATGGGTACGGCCAGGACGGCCAGGCCCAGGCAGGCCGGCACGGTGATGACGTTGGCAATGCGCATGGCCGTGTCGGTCCGGTCGAGGATGACGGCCCGATTCCGCTGGGAAAAGGCCGCCGATACGGCCGGGACGAGGCTCGTCGCCAGGGCGATGGTCAAGATAGCCGGCAGCTGGACCAGGCCGTTGGCCATGCCCGTCAGATAGCCGTAAAGGGCCGTCGCCTGATGGGTGCTGTAACCAGCCGCTTCCAGGCGCAGGGGCACGATGAACAAGTCGATGCTGGCCACGGCCGGCAGGAGCATGTTGGCCGCCGCTACGGGCACGGCCAGGACGATGAGCCGGCGGATGATGCGCCGCGGCGACTGGATGACGAAGACGCCGTCGTCATCGGGCATGGGATGGCGGCTGTGACGGTAATACAGGAAAGCGATGAGCACCAGCCCTGCCGCCGCCCCCGGGACGGCGCCGAAGGCGGCACCGGCAGCAGCCCATGTCAGCCCTTTGGGCAGCAGGACCCAGGCCAGGACGAGCATGGTGCAGACCCGGACGAACTGGTCTGCCATCTGGGACAGTGCCGTCGGCGTCATGAGCTGCAGGCCCTGGAAATAGCCGCGGAAACAGCAGGCGATGACCGACAGGCTCAGGGCCGGCGCCAGGACGGCCAGGGCCGGAAAGGCCCGGCTATCGCGGACGATGCCCATTTCGACCAGGCCATGGGCGCCAAAAGGCAGGGCCAGGCCGCAGACGACGGCGACGACGGTCATGAAGGCCAGGGTCACATGAAAGATACGGCGGACGCCGCTGTAATGGCCTTTGGCCGCTTCCTCAGCGATCATGATGGACACGGCAATGGGAATCCCGGCGCCGATAATGCTCAGGAGCAGGATATAGACGGGATAAGCCATCTGGTACAGGCCGATTCCTTCGCCCCCCAAGAGGCGCGACAAGAAGATACGGTTCAGCCCGCCCAGGATCTTGACGACGATACCGGCCACTGTGAGGACCATGGCGCCCCGTAAAAAGGAGTTCTTACTCAAGGGAATTCCCCTTTCTCAATGATGAAAAGGCCACCAGCAACGTCTGGATAAAGGCCAGGACGTCGGAAATCCCAGCCAGGGAGACGCGAACCATGACGGGCATGTTGGGCACAAGGCGGAAACGGCGGCGCAGGGACGGTTCCAGTTTGGAAAGGTCGGGCATATCGGCGACGCGCTGCCACTTCAATTCCAGGACGTCTTTCTTCTGAGCGATGAGGACCAATCCTTGGGCCTTGGCGTCGAGGCGCGTTTCCGTGACCTGCAGCAATTTCTCTACGGGCTGGCTGGGCTTGCCGTAGCGGTCGGCCAGTTCCCGGCGCAGGTCGGCCAGCTCTTCTTTCGACGATAAGACGGCCAGGCGCTGGTACATTTCGATTTTCTGGCCGCCGTTCTGGATATAGTCGTCGTCGATGAAGGCGTCGACGTGGATTTCCATGACCGTTTCCGGTGGCGGCGGCGCTGCTTCCTTGCCGTTCTGAGCCTTGGCGATGGCATCTTCCAGCATATGGCAGTACATGGCAAAGCCGACGCTGGCGATATTGCCGTGCTGTTCCCGGCCCAGGAGGTTGCCGGCGCCGCGGATTTCCAGGTCACGCATGGCAATCTTGAAGCCCGAGCCGAGTTCGGTGAATTCCTTGATGGCCTGCAAGCGTTTTTCGGCGACTTCCGACAGGACCTTGTCGCGGCGGTAGAGGAAATAGGCATAGGCCATGCGATGGCTCCGACCGACGCGGCCGCGCATCTGATAGAGCTGGGACAGGCCGAAGTGGTCGGCGTCGTAAATGATGATGGTATTGGCATTGGCTACGTCCAGGCCGTTTTCGACCAGGCTCGAACAGAGGAGGACGTCGTATTTGCCTTCATAGAAATCGAACATGACCGATTCCAACAGGCTCCCGGCCATCTGGCCGTGGGCGATGCCGATGGTCACATCCGGCAAGAGGGCCTGGAGTTCGTCTTTCATCTTTTCGATGGTCGCAACGCGGTTGTAGACGAAGAAGACCTGGCCGCCCCGCCGTTTTTCGCGCATAATGGCATCGCTGACGATGCGGGCGTCGTATTCGGTCACATAGGTCTGGACCGGGAAACGGTCTGTCGGCGGCGTTTCGATGACGCACATTTCCCGCAGGTTGACCAGGGACATGTGCAGCGTCCGCGGAATCGGCGTGGCGCTCAGGGACAGGACGTCGATATTGGCCGCCCAGGCCTTCCATTTTTCCTTCTGGGCCACGCCGAAGCGCTGTTCTTCATCGACGACCAGGAGGCCCAGGTCCTTGAACTTGACCTTCTTGTTGAGCAGGCTGTGGGTCCCGATGAGGACGTCGATATCGCCGGTCAGGGTCCGGGCCAGGATATCTTTCTTTTCTTTATACGAGCGGAAGCGGTTGAGGACGTCGACGTGGACGCCGAAGGGGCCGAAGCGTTCCATAAAGGTCTGGAAATGCTGCTGCGACAAGACCGTCGTCGGCACCAGGACGGCGACCTGCTTGCCGGCTGTGACGGCTTTGAAGATGGCCCGCATGGCCACTTCGGTCTTGCCGAAACCGACGTCGCCGCAGACCAGGCAGTCCATGGGCGTCGGCTTTTCCATGCTGGCCTTGATGTCGCGGACGGCTTTCAACTGATCTTCCGTTTCTTCATAAGGAAAGGCTTCTTCAAATTCCTTCTGGAACGGCGTATCCGGCGGAAAGGCATAGCCCTGGACGACTTCCCGCTTAGCATAGAGAGCGACGAGTTTTTCTGCCAGGTCGGTAATGGACTTCTGGGCCTTGGCCCGCGTCTTCTGCCAGTCGGAACCGCCCATTTTCTGTAATTTCGGCGTATCCCCTTCGTTGCCGATATAGCGCTGCAACAGGGACAACTGGTCCGTCGGCACGTAAAGGATGTCCTTGCCGGCATAGTGGATTTCCAGATAATCCTTGTGGACACCATCCATTTCAATGGTCTTGATACCGATGTAGCGGCCGATGCCGTGGACTTCGTGGACGACGTAATCGCCGGGCTTGAGGTCCGTAAAGACGTTGATTTCCTGGCCTTTGGCGGCATGATGGCGCAGGCGCCGCTTCTGGGTGCCGAAGACATCCCGTTCGGCGACGACGACGATTTTGGCATAAGGCAGCTCGAAGCCGTCGTGGATTTCCCCTTCGACGACGTAGACGCCGCCTGGCGTACTCTGGTCATCATCGTAGTCCCGGAACGGCAGCTCATGCTGCTTCATCCAGGCCTGGAGCGAAGCCCGCCTGTCGCGGCTGTTGATGACGAAGAGGATCGTATTCCCCAGGTCCCGCCAATGGTCCACTTCTTCTTCCAGTAGGTTGAACTGCTTCTGGAAACTGGCCATCATCTTGGCGGCAAAACTGGCCGACGTGTCTATCATCATATCCGGCACGGACTGGGCCATGAGCGACAAGATGAGCTGCGGCCCCGGGCGCTGGGCTGTGACCAGATTTTTCCAGGACGCCAGGCGGCCCTTATAGTCGTCGGACTCCTTGAGGACCTTCTTCAGGCCTTCGCGGATGCGGTTCGGTTCATCCCAGATGATGACGCCCTGTCCGGCATAGTCCAGGAGGGTATATGTCTCGTCATCCTGGACAGTCAGGGAAATGGGCAGGATGCGGGCCTTTTCCCGCTGGTCCTGGGATTTCTGGCTGTCTGTATCGAACGTGCGCAGGCTGTCCAGTTCGTCGCCGAAGAATTCCAGGCGCAGGGGCTGCGGTTCGTTGACGGCATAGATATCGACGATGTCGCCGCGGACGGAAAAATGACCGCGCCGTTCTACCATGTCGACCCGTTCATAGCCGGCGTCGACGAGGTGCTGCAACAACTCGTCGCGGTCGTAGTCCTGATGGATGGCCACGTCGATAGCGGCGGCATCGATGCGCTGCGGCGCCATGACGTACTGGGCCGCTTCTTCCGGTGCCGCCAGGATCAGGAGCCGGTCGCCCTGGCGCAGACGGCCCAAGGCTTCCATCTGCCGGGCCGTCCGGTCCAGGCTCTTGGCCGTCGTCGTAAAGACGGCCTTGTCGACGACAGGGAAATCCAGGACTGGCAGGTCCGGTACCAAAAAGGCCAGGTCCGCCATCCAGGCCGCAGCCTGTTCCCGCGACGGGACGACGAGGACGGTCTGCCCCGGCTTTTCCGTCAGGGCCTTGGCGACGAGGGCGCTCTTGACGGAACCGCTGAGGCCGTAGATACTATGACAGCCGGGCTGGGAAAAAGCAGCCACGGCAGAGCGGATATTTTCATCTTGATTCATCCATTGAAAGAATTGCTTCATATCGTTTTTACCTCATGACAAATTGGGGCTGTCGCATGAAGCCCTGGAAAACAAGGCGATCCATGCGCAGCCCTTATCGTGATTCAACTGCAACTATTTAATTATATCATAGTTCACTGGCCCCTGCCAGTAGCGATTAGAAGACCGACGCGCCCTGCATGATGATGGCTTCCCGTTCTTTCCGGCTCATCTTGAGGAAATTCGTCTTCTTCAGCTTATCTTCATAAGACGAATCCATACCGTTCATCTTCTGGGCGACATCCTTGCGAATCTGCGGCAGCAGGCTGTAGAGGTTGCGGCCCGGGCAGTCCGTGCTGTTGACGTCGCGATGGCCTACGATGGTAGACGGCCCCGGCACGATGCTGTAGATCTTGCAGATCCAGGCGACCAGTCCTTCCAGGGAGTGGATCTGGGCCGGCGTGGGGATTTCCTTTTCAAAATTGCCCGTCACATTGATGCCGACGGTATGGTAGTTCTGCCCTTCGGCATGAGCACCGACCGTAGCCAGCGGGCGGCCCCGTTCAATGGTCCCGTCTTTGCGGATGACGTAATGGTAACCGATACCGGCCCAGCCGTTGGCCAGATGGGCGCGATGGATAGCCGCTGCCGACGTATCGCCATCGGGGATGCCGACGTGATGGATGACGACCATGTCCGTCTTCGGCCGCAGGAGCAGCGTTTCGCGGAACTGGAAATTCGTTTCCTTGATGGCCATCGGTTCGGCCGGTGCCGCATCGGTCACGGGATTATAGTTGCGCATGACGCCGCGGGCTCCGGCGGGTTTCGCCGACCGCGGGACATTGCCGATGGCTGCGGGCTTGGCGGCTGTGCTGGCTGCAGCGGCTGGCTGGGACGATACAGGCGCCGTCTTGCCGGCCTGGTCTTTTTTCGTCTTCCCTGCCTTCTTGGCAGCCTTAGCGGCTTTGGCCTTGGCCCTGGCTACGGCATCCATGTGCTGGTCGACACTGGCGACGCCCGTCGTATAGGCTGCGCCTTCATTGTCGGCAGCACTCGCCAAAGAACCTGTCGTCATGCCCAGGGCCAGACAAAGGGTCAAGGCCAGGGCGGATATCATTTTTTTCGTTTTCACGATACATACACTTCCCCATGTTGTTGTTTGATTTTCTGGCAGAGCCGGTCCCACAGGGCCTGCGGTTCCGGATGGCCGTACGTCCCGAGCCGGATGTGCGGCTTGGCCCGGCCGTGGTAATCGCTGCCCAAGGTCGCCATCAGGCCATAGTCATCGGCAATGCGGCGGTAAAAAGCACTCGTCCCTTCGTCGTGATAGCTGCAATAGGCTTCGATGCCATCGAGTCCCGTAGCGATGAGCTCTTCCGTCAGTGGCCGGTTCTGCTTCATATTGGCACCGGGATGGGCCAGCACGGCGACACCGCCGTGGTCGTGGATGATGGCGACGGCTTTGGCAAAATCCATGAAGGTCATGGGCACGAAAGCCGGGCCTCCCTGGCCGCAGATATCCCAGCCAAAGTTGACGCATGGCGCATCGCTCCGCGCCCCACCCGGCCGGTACGGTGCCAGGACGGGACAATCCGCATTGCGCGGGTCCGCCAGGGCGACGCGGGCGATATGGACGGACGCAACGGCATCGCCGCTGCAGAGCTTCCAGATAGCCGGCCGGTCGAGGACGATGCCCAGGGCTTCGACGGCGTCGAGGACCTTTTCTGAAATCGCCCGGCGCTGGCCGTATACATCCTTTTCAATGGCCGCAAAAACAGGATCCTCGGCATGGATGCCATAGCCGAGAAGGTGGAAATTCTTCCCTTTATGCTGGCAGCTGATTTCGATGCCCGGCACCAGGTTCAAGCCCAGCCGGGCCGCTTCCTGCCGCGCTTCCGGGATAGCCCGGGCTGAATCGTGGTCGGTCACGGCGACAGTCGTCACGCCGGCATCGGCGCATTGGCGCATCAAGTCGGCCGGCTCGAATTGGCCATCCATACTATATTTCGTATGCATATGCAGATCAAGCCATGTTTCCATACATGCACTTCCCTTCTTCAAATATCTTCCCTATTATACTACGCTTCTCCGGCCCCTGCCAGTCATGCCGAATTAATTATTCGATTTTTGAATTTTATCGTTTTGAAATATCTATTACTAATTTTTTAAGTTTTTGTTTACATTTTCTAAAATCTTTTCTATAATAGCTCCAACGGATGCAAAAAAGTCATTACGACGCATCTATCGACTACCTCATTACAATAAAATATTCATTCAAAGGAGAATCCATTATGACAGAAATGCAGCAGTATGTAGAAGACGTGCTGGCCATCATCCAGCGCCGTGACCCTGAACAGACGGAATTCCAGAACGCAGCCCGCGAAGTACTGACGTCCCTCGTGCCCATGCTGGAAAAGGAACCGAAATATAAACAGCACCACATCCTGGAACGCATCATCGAACCGGAACGCGTCATCATTTTCCGCGTCCCCTGGGAAGATGACAACGGCGTCTTCCACGTCAACCGCGGCTACCGCGTCCAGGCCAACAGCGCCATCGGCCCTTACAAAGGCGGCCTGCGCTTCCACAAGAGCGTCAACCTGAGCATCTTGAAGTTCCTGGCTTTTGAACAGATCTTCAAGAACGCCCTGACCGGCCTTCCCATCGGCGGCGGCAAGGGCGGCTCGGACTTCGACCCGAAAGGCAAATCGGACCGGGAAGTCATGCATTTCTGCCAGAGCTTCATGACCGAACTGTGCCGCCACATCGGCCCCAACATCGACGTACCGGCTGGCGACATCGGCGTCGGCGCCCGTGAAATCGGCTTCCTCTATGGCCAGTACAAACGCATCCAGGACGCCTTCGATGCCGGCGTACTCACAGGCAAAGGCATTGATTACGGCGGAAGCTTCGCCCGTACGGAAGCTACCGGCTATGGTCTCCTCTATTTCGTCAAGGATATGCTGGACAACAAGAACATCGACATCAAAGGCAAGACGGTCATCGTTTCCGGTTCGGGCAACGTCGCCATCTATGCCATCGAAAAAGCCCAGGCCCTGGGTGCCAATGTCGTCACCTGCTCCGACTCCAACGGCTATATCTATGACGCCAATGGCATCGATGTCGCAGCTGTCAAGGATATCAAAGAAGTCCGCCGCGGCCGCATCAAAGAATACATCGAAACCCATCCGGATGCAGAATACCACGAAAACAGCCGCGATATGTGGAAAATCCCGGCCTTCATCGCCCTCCCCTGCGCTACACAGGGCGAAATCGACCTGGAATCGGCTAAAATTCTCGTCCAGAACGGCGTAAAAGCCATCGGTGAAGGCGCCAACATGCCGTCGACCCTCGACGCTATGGCTTACTTCCAGGAACACGGCGTCCTCTTTGCGCCGGCCAAAGCCGCAAATGCCGGCGGCGTCGCCGTATCAGCCCTGGAAATGGCCCAGAACTCGGAACGCCTGTCCTGGCCCTTTGAAAAAGTCGACGCTACCCTCAAAGACATTATGCGCAACATCTTTGAAGAATCCCGTGACAACGCCGCAAAATACGGCGTCCCCGACAACTACGTCGCCGGTGCTAACATCACGGCCTTCATGAAAGTCGCCGACGTCATGATTGAACAAGGTTTAGTGTAAGATATAGAAAAGGGATTGTCGCACATGCGACAATCCTTTTTTTTGCTGTAGGGGACGCCCAGAGGGCGTCCCGCCGTGAATTTTGTGTATTCCCTACCATGCAGCAGTTAGCGGATGGCTTTAAATTTATCGCCTGTCTACACATAGGAGCCGCCTTACCCAAGTGTCCCTTATGCACACCACGGGCCGTTTTTGCGGCCTGCCATCTGCGACCGGCGGCCTGCATTTCTCTATTCTTCCGGATGGAGCAGTTTATGGATGGCCGTGCTGGTCGGCAGGGTTTCCGTTTCTTCACCGTCTGTCGTATAGAGCAGGGGCGCGCCGAAGGTCTGGCCCTGGAGCATGGCTTCTTTAGCGATTTTGCCGATAGGATGTGGGATGACCGTTGCGTCGTGGTGGGCTTCGTGAAAGGTTTTAGCTGCATCTTCCAGGGCCTGGATATCTTCTTTCGTCTGGACGGGGACAGCCAGTTCAAAGGTCTTGGCTTCCAGGTCCCAGCGGCTTTCCATCTTCTGGACGAGTTCGTCGGCTTTGGCGCCCTGGTCGGCGCGGATGACGATGATGGGGACACTGCCCAGGTCGACGGCCTGACCGGCGATGTCGTCGATGTCATCTTCGTCGAGGCTGCCTTCGATTTTAACGGCGTCGATGAGGGCCGAACGGATGGCAAAGCGCAGGATCGTCGCGTAGTCGTTATCGGTCTGGTACATTTCCGGCAGCTTGCTCTTATCGCACGAGAAGAGGACCGACGGCTGTTCGGCATCACGGGCAATGAACAGCAGGGCGTTCCAGAGCTGGGACAAATTGATGGTCCCGTTGAAACAGCCGGCATCAAAGGCAATCATATCGTAAGGTTTCTTTAAGATTTCGTCGATTCGGTCCTGCAAATCTTCGATAGTTTCACATTCCAAGGGAACGGCGATGAAGGGATGGTCCGATTCAAAATGAATACTCATTGCACTAGGCATATATTATTACCTCCTAAGTCGTATTATCTTTATTGTACTCGGAATATGACTTGTTGGCAATGGTTATAAAAAAACGTTGACAAATCATCTCGTTTCTTGTATAATGTTCTTTGTTGGCGGGGCATAGCGCAGTTTGGTAGCGCACCTGGCTTGGGACCAGGGGGTCGCAGGTTCAAATCCTGCTGCTCCGACCATTACCGACCGATGCGGGTGTAGCTCAGTGGTAGAGCGCCAGCCTTCCAAGCTGGTTATGTGGGTTCGATTCCCATCACCCGCTCCATTTTTTGAGACTCAGTAGCTCAGCTGGATAGAGCAACAGCCTTCTAAGCTGTGGGTCTAGGGTTCGAATCCCTACTGGGTCACCACTTACTTGCGCCTATAGCTCAGGGGATAGAGCACCGGTCTCCGGAACCGGGTGCGAAGGTTCGAATCCTTCTAGGCGCACCATACAAAAGTTAATGCGAACATAATGTTACAATTCTATCCGGATTATTTTGCATCGTGCATTTCCGCATGAAAAAGACGGCCTCATTATCGGCCGTCTTTTTTTGCTATATTTCTTTACAATCGCATTCGCCTTTTCCTGCTATAGCATATACATACGTATAATGTCAATAGTTTTATACGTATAAAATAAAAATGGCAATAAAAAAGGACGTCGCAAAACGCGACGCCCTTATAATACATTATTATGAAATTGCTACTGCTGGCCGTCAGTCGTTGTTGCTTCCGGCTGTGCGGCGGGCTGAGTGCTGGCCGTCGTACTCTTGCTTAATACGAGCTTAATCGCCCAGAGGATGCTGTTGATCAGCAAAGGCAGGACGAACTTATCGCGTACCATATTCCAGCCCTGTTCCGTGTCCGCCTGGGCCTGAATCTGTGCGACGAATTTATCCGCAACGGCGGAAATGGCGTCCATGCCATCCCCTGTGATGCTTGCAATTACCTGTTCTTTTGCGGCTTCCGTGACGTCCGCAATGTCTAATGCGGATTCCATGCTGTCTCTAAAACTTGTCCATTTGCTCATGATTCATTACCTCCTACCGTAAGCTACATTCGTAGTCTGTGACGCCGCGTGCGATGGCTGCGGCGAATGCGTCCGTACAATTTTCTAATAACGCGGCGTCCGAGTCGTTGTCGATGAACGCGGTTTCGACGAGGACGGCGGGCATACTGGTATGCTTGAGTACAATCAGGCCCGGCAGTTCTTTGACGCCGCGGTCGATAGTGCCTAATGCGCCGACAATCTGGTCTTGGATGCACTGGGCGAGGTTGCCGCCGTCAGACATGCGGCTGTAGCACTCTACTTCTGTACCTCTGGCCTGCCCGTTCGCGGCGTTGCAGTGGATGCTGACAAAGACATCCGCGCCCCATGCGTCGGCATCAGCGCAGACAGCTACCGGACGATCATCGTAGTCACTATCATAGTAGAGATTGTCAGACTGCAAAAGCCGGCATTCACAGCCGGCCGCTTCCAGATATGTCTTTACCTTTGCGCCGATTTTCGCGGCGACATTGCATTCCCGCAGGCCGCTGTTCGGATTGACAGCGCCGCTGTCGTAGTCCAAGTCATGGCCCGGATTAATGTAAACCTTCATTTTTACTATCCCCTTTCGTGGATGCGGCGGTCTTGATATTCCCGCCGATATAGCCAAGCAAGCCGCTCGCGATACTCATTGCCAGCTCGTTCATGCCATAAAAAATGGCCAGTACCAGCGCAGATACCAGCCCGATGATGACGAGGCAGTCCGCGATATTGATTTTATCAAACATCACTGTCATCTCCCTGATGATGCGGAAGCAGCGTAAATCGTTGGTATGTCTGCGTCACGATGTCATTGCCGCCGAGATTGTGATAGCTGACGTACATCTTATTGACGGCCTCGGCCTTGTGCACCGGGACCCAGCCTGCCTCGATGTGATGGTCCATCGTGTCGATAAGACGGTCGCGCAGCATTGCGACGACGCCCTGGACTAAGGCTTCATGCTTTTGCCCCTGCTCGGCACGCTGGGCGGTATCGATGGTAGCCCGTTTTTTGTACTCAAAAAGCAAGATGCCGGACAGCAGCGTCGACAGGCCAGCGAGCCCGTACTGGACAACTTCGATGATCATGGCCTCACGCTCCCATTGTGGTCGTCGTGCTGGCCGTCGTCGTGGTCGTGCTGTCGCCGATGTACTTAATGCAATCTTTGTTCGGGCAGCTTCCGTCCGCGATCAATTCACTGCCACAGTACGGGCAGTACTTCTTCTTTTTCCAAAAGCTCATTATTTGTCAACTCCTTCCACGGCTGTTTTATAGGCTTCCGTCATTTCTTTATAATCTGCTTGGATGCTTGCGACGGCGTCCGTATTGCCAGCAAGCTGAGCAGCCTGCAATGCGCTGAGCATGTCGGTTTTATTTGAGGCGTATTCCGCGGCAAGGCTTGCCTTTTCGGCGGCTGCTTTTTCTTCTGCCGTCGGTTCCGGCGCGACGTAGTCGATGGGCTTCCCGTCGGATCCGCGGACCTTGCCATTGAGGTATGCAACAAAATCCTCCGCGCTGATGATTTCGGCCACGGCCACGCCGTCGACGGTTGTCTTGACATCAGCAATGGCTGCCGCTACTTTATCGGCGTTCTTGTCCTTCGTCGGGTCAAAATCCACGATTTTACTCACGATGCGCTTGCCGTCGGAATCAAACCCCGCGGCGTAGTAATCTACATTCGTTCCTGTCATGGTACTATCTCCTTATCTTAATAAAATGAGGTGTTATCATGCGTAATCCAAATGGTTATGGATGTATTAAGAAGCTCTCCGGAAGACGGCGGCGGCCGTTTGTTTTTGTAGTGTCTGACCACGGCAGGCAAAAGCCGATTGAGTACTTTACAAGCCTTGTTGACGCTCAGATTTATCAAGCGGATTACAATCGTGCTCATCATCATCGCTCCCTTCCAGGTCACAAAATAACATTCGCCGAGCTCTATCACCGCTGGCTTCCACGGCATACGGAGGATACCCAGCCATCACAATCGACACTGGACAGTTACCGCAATGCGTATCAGCATCTATCTACGCTCCACATAATGCCTGTCGAGGACCTGCGCTATGCCGATTATCAGCGAGTCATTGACGACATGCGTCATCACGGACTGTCTTACAGCAGCGTTAAAAAGGTCCGGTCGCTGATATCGCTGTTGCTCAAATACGCGGACAAAATTGAGCTGTCAACGACCAACTATGCGCCGCTGCTCTCTATCGGCCGAAATCGGCCAGTACATCCGCATCACACCTTTAGCCGGCAGAAAATCAACCGGTTATGGAAGTCCGTGGACTGTTCTGGCGTTGATACCGTGCTTATCCTGCTCTATACGGGGATGCGATGTGGTGAGATGCTACAGCTGCAAAAATCTGACGTTCATCTGCGTCAACGTTATATCCGCATCACTCGAAGCAAAACGGCCGCCGGCATCCGTATCATCCCCATACATCATCGCATCGCGCCGCTCATCGAGTCCCGAATGGAAAGCCCAGGGGATGCACTCATCTGCGATACGACGGGACGCCCGTACAACTATGGGCGGTACTGCGCGGTATGGCGTACTGTCATGCACCACATCCGTGCCGATGGCCATACTACGCATGACTGCCGGCACACGGTGGCGACGCTGCTTGATAATGCCGGCGCGAACGAGACGGCAAAACGCCGCATCCTCGGACATTCCGGCGGCGACATCACAGAACGCGTCTACACGCATAAAGGGCTACGACAGCTCCGTAAATGCATCGAGCTGCTCAAATAATTTGTTACTAATGCGATACTATACGAGCCGCCAGCGCTTGCATAAAATACATCTGCTGCGCGGCTCTATCGCTGTTACTATTGATACTCTAAAAATCGGTAAACCTGCATCGATAGATGATTTTATTTGATGCGGACTACCGATGATGTGGTTGATTTCGTGATTCTCATTTAGCTGAAATATATTGATAATCATGGATTTTGCATCCGTTTTAGATGCTCGTCCAGCTCCGTATATAGCTGTTTCATGACGGCATCGCTGAAAACGACTCCATAGCTTTCTGCCACAACTTTCATTGCGTAAATTGCGATATTTACCTCGCCGCATACGACACTGGGACGTTTTTTATCATCATCAGTGCCAAGCATGAGGTATACGGATTTGTCTTGTTCAGTCATTTTACTCAGCTCCTTTCAACAGTGGGGAACGACTAATAAGTCACAATCATATACAGCGTTCCCAATTTCATACACAAAATTCGCTGTTAAATGCTATAGTCCCACGAATACGAACGACTATAGTGGTGTTATTATTACTAAATCACATACTTCACAAGATATAAGCTTGACAGGCATAAATGTTGACCCTAGTACTTACGGCAGAGATTATTTTACTTTTGGAGTTTAGACAGTGGGTATATGCTGTACCCACTACCCAATGGGAAGGCGTTCTGGAGGTTACATACCCAATTGCATTATCCAATAAAGTATTGTATGCCGTAGCACAAGAAACAAACCCATACGCATGGCGATCTAACAGTTCCGTATCAATATCATCTGCATTTTATAATCAATCATTGACGTCTTGCCAAGTCATAACAAAAACTGTCACAAATGGTGGCAACATAAAAGATGTTAACTCATCAACAAAAGTACTTATCATCGGCTATTAATACCCGATAGCTATCCAGCTTACGCCCCATCCACTTTTACCTGAGCTGTCTGACAATTGTCTTAGGATTATAGCTGCTTGTTTATTGTCGTGGTAATCGCTAGATATGTAAGCATTTACTGCATTTAATCCGTTATGAATAGCTAGTATGATGGGGATGTCTATCTTGAAAGTAATCGGGTAGCTTACCCATGCGGTTCCATATTGATCGGTTGTAGCTAATCCCCACTGTCTATTTGCAAACAGCAATCCAGTCTGACCAAACCGCACCGGTTGTCCACGCTTGCTGACGATATATAAAGCTAGACCCGGTTCTATAGCTCGGCCCGACTGCGGCTTGGCATGCGTAGGTTTCACAGCAGCATACCGCTACTATGATAGCGTTTGCTGAGATTGGCATAGTTATTGTTTTGGATACTTCCTTATTTGTAGCATCCTGTATTACTATTCCCCACTGTCTAGTTCTTGCCGATTAGAATGGCATGGAACGGACGCCTAACTTGATGATTTGTATCGGCCATGTGTGACTGAAAAGTCTTTACTGTTATGCTGGTTGTAGACCAGCTGATGATATTTGTAGAATCATCTCCAGTACCACTCGTGGCACATCCTAAAACATTCATAGAGATAGGGATATTAATACTATATTCCCCAATAAACGCGTTTGTGTTTTGGGTATCATATACCCACTGTATAATTAGGCCGCCGAACAGCGAGCCAAAGCACACATATCCGTTTTGGCCTAACGAGTATTTAACCCCCATCGCGTCAAATACTTTTTTAATCAGCAGCGCGAGCAGGCTGTCCGACGACAATACGTTGACGAGAGTACCCAGTGCCGTGCTTGCAAGCGTATTGACGATGCCCTGGTTCCAGTCCGTAACCTGAGCTACTTCTGTTTCGGGATGAATCGTGTCATATGCACTGTTTGTTTTATTCCAGTGATGTAAAATGCCTTTTAAAATGCTCATGTTGTTATCCTCCTATTCGCTCTATTCGCTTACTTCAAGCCAGATTGTGTTCTTGTCGGTCGGCTCCGTTCCGCCGATGTATAAATCTTCAGTCGGCACTTCTATCCATGTGCTGGACCAGGCGTATGGTTTCACGCTAAGGGTAATGCCGTTATTGATGGCATCGTAGACGCCTCCGCTGGTGACGGGGTTCGTACTGCCGGACGTCGGCGTATTATCAAACGTCAGCTTGTCCTGTTTGGCCGCAATCAGTGCCTTAATTTTACTGACTGCATATTTCAGCCCGGCCGCATCTAAAAATTTAGTAGCCATGACAGATGCCTCCTATTATGCAAAGCACGTATCAATGTCAGTCTGGCTCAGTGCCGAGTAGGTGACTGTGCTGGATGAATTTGCCGGCGTATATCCGAGGGCTGCTGTGACATTAGCTGACGTCAGCGAGACGACGCCGGACGACACAGTGATGTTGCTGCCGATTTTCACCCCTCCTAGAGTGCTGGACGTAGCAGCGGGAAGCGTGTAGTTGTAGAGCCCGGCCAGTTTGTTCTTCTCTGCCGTCGTGTAGTCGTTCGTGCTGAGTCCTTTGCCGCTTACGGCTTTGACGTAGGTTGTCGAAATGGTGTTTCCGTCGCCATCCCGAACGGCTTTATCCGCGGTGCTGACGGCGTCGTTGATGAGCACGTAGGCCGTGCCGGACCATCTGTATACGTCATTGTCAGTGCTGCCAATATCTACATACATTGTGTTGGTCGAGCCTGTGATTGCCGTCGTATGCGTGGATTCTTTGTAAAATTCCCCACCGCTGTAGTAGCCTTCGAGTACTTCGCCAATGTCGCCTGGGATATACTGGGCAGGAATCTTTTTGTCAGATCCGAGCGGGGCAACACCGTTTGCCGCGCCGATGAGCGATGTAGCGATACGTGCCGTGCTATCCGTTGCCTGGATTGTGATATTGGCAGAGCCATCAAAACTAACTCCGTTAATAGTCCGTGCTGTCGCCAGCTTTGCCGCCGTATCGGCTGCGCCGGCAGTCGATGCTTTTGCGCCGATTCCAAGGTAGGTTTTTGCCGCATCTGTTTTAGTCAAATAGATGCTCGTTGCATCAGTTTTACTCAGCTTCGTATCATCAGTAATCGTGATACCCGTTTTATTGAGTGCGACGCCGTTGATTGTGATGCCCTGGGGTACATATTTCCCATCGTTCGCCGCATCCTGCTTCGTTTTAAAGTATTTCAGCCCATCAAGGTCCAGAAATTTAGTTGCCATAGCTTCCTCCGTTAAAAAATCGCGTCAATATCCATATTTAAGATTGTCTCTGCCAATGCGTCCTTTCCTGCCGGTCCCTGTGGGCCAGTATCTCCTTTCGGACCTTTTATATCCACGGGGGCTGGATTGTCCCGACCGCCGTCATTGGTCCAAGACAAGATGCCGTCATCCGTGATGTGTGGCGTATAGACGGCTCCTTTCGCCCCGGCCACGCCCATGCCTACTGTCATAGTATTCCCAGTGCTCAGACGGGCAGACAGTGCAGGCGACCGTGCTGTAAGCACAGCCTGTAGTTTATCCATGATGCCACCTCCTACGTCGTCGTGACATCCGGCAGCAAGTGGAATTTGCCCGGGCCGATGGTCTGATGTGTGCCGTCGCCCAGCACCAACTGAACGCCCCATACGTAATCGCCGTAGGTAAGGCCCTGTGTCTTTTCGTGCGACAAATCGACGACAGCACCGTCCATCGCGATTTGCAGGACGTAGTCCGTGTCATCGTAGGTCCGTTTCACGGAAAAGGTCCCCGTATAGCCTGTGATGGCCGTACCATCCGCTGTTGTCGGCTGCACGCTGAAAGAGTCATCGTCGCCGCGGATGTAGTAGATGTCCATGCCTTTGATTTTCAGCACATTACCGCCCCCTATTCGACGAGCTCAACCCACATGCCGCGCTCCGACATCGATGTCGGTTTATTAGCCGTTGTCGTCACCATCAGGATGTTTTCGTGGGCGGCCTCATCGCTGTTATGAGCTACGGTCAGGAATCCGTTAGGGTTAATCGTCGCCGATACGCTGCCGGTGTTGCTCATCGTAAATTGCAGCTGGAATTCCTGCTGTACGACAGTACTGCCGCCCTCAGCCGGCATATAATCCGGGTTATCGTCGGTCAGTGCGACATACATGATTTCTCCGGCGTCCGGATCCGTGGCGAAAAGCCCCATTTCCGTGATTTTAAAACCTGTCTTGACGCCGCTGTTGCTGATAGTCGATTCGATTGTTACCGTGTTGCCGCTCTGCGTGATTTTATTAATACCCAGCGTCATTTCTTCTTTGACTAGCCCTGTCGCGCTGCCTAATTCGCCAGTACGTGTACCGGAGCCAATAGCTACACGCGTAAATTTGAGCGTCGTCAGGCCGGCGTTGATTTTCGCCTGCAACGCCGCGCCGACGTCGGTCATCGTGATTTTATTCCAATTCGCCATTAATCTGTACCTCCCTGAATTCGCCTACGCCGGCGACAATGTGGATGCTCTTTTGTGCGATGTACGTCCGTTTGAGGTCAAATGTAATCGTCGTACTGCGGACGATGCTCGTGTTCGCGCCAAATTTAACATCGCCTCTGCACCGACGGATAAATTGGACGTAGTCCAGCCAGGAGCGCGTATTTTTATATGCGTTGATAAGGCGGACCATTTTATCAATCAGTGCAGTACCCGACAGCGGCGCCGTGATGAGCGTGACACGGAAGTGATACGCCGTGCCGCCGTATTCGGGCCATTCCTGGACTACTGCTGACTGATACACCGTAGCGACGGCGCGCTGTACCGCCCATTTCGTGCCTTTAAATTTATGGAGCAGGAAAGATTCTTTGACCTGCTGGCGCCTGACGTCCAGCGCTGCCGTGCTGTCGTATTCGTCGACGTGCATCTGCTCGGCCAGATAATCAACTAAGGCGCTGCCCAGCGAATCGATAGCCGGATAAATCAAGAGCAAATCGGGATTGATGCCGGCCAGTTCATCGTCGACGACGCGCGCAAGGTCCGGGATAGGGTCAAGATCAATCGACGCCGGCAGGTTTTCCGCGATTTTATAATCGCTGTCCGTCATCATTCGTCTTCACTCCCTCCGAGTACGGCGCTGATCGTCGAATTTTCCTGGGCTACCTGTGTAGCAGTCAACTCTTTAAATGTCGGCGATGTCACGTTTACGCGCTTGACTCCCGGCACGGCCATGATGTCCGCGATGAGCCGCGACGGATTGATGTCCCGGCCAATCTTTGACTTCTGCCACAGCCGATACGTGTCAATTGCGGACGTTACGGCAGCTTTTACGGTTGCTTCCGATGTACCCGCATCGACATAGTAGGTCAGATTGATGTCATAGGCGACGGCTTCCGGCGCCAGCACTGTGACATTGTCCGTCAATGGCCGTACCTTGTCGGCAGATACGATGGATTTTACCGTATCAAGCAATTCCTGCTCCGGCAGCTTCCCGCCTTCTAAGAGCGGCCGGATTTCGACGGTACCCGCAGACGGGCTGCTGATGGCCACGTCGATAATGCCGCTGTTCGCGGTCTTTGCCCAGTACTCATAGGCCCCTGTTGGCCCGGCAGTGGAAAAGCGCTCCGGCGCTTCGTGGATCCGCTCGCGGTAATCGTCATCGGCCTCGACATCGGCCCCGCCTGCGCTGGTCGTCGTGTTGACGATAGAGGCGACGTAGGCCACCGGGTCTACCACGTTTTTGATTTCGCCCGGAAGGTAACTGTTCCCCTTATCACCGACGGTCTGGCATGTCGCTTTGACGGTCGTCGTCGTACCGCCCGCCAGGACAGCCGCATCCTCATTTGTCGCAAAGTAGAGGCCATCCGGACTGGCTACGCGGGTACCCGCAGGCACGATTGTTTCCTGCGTCCGTGCTGCCGACAGTGTGATTTGCAGTGTCGTCGTAGCCGCGGAAGCGGGGATGCGGTCCGTATCAGAAAAAGCCCCCAGCGCGTCGAGGTTATCCCCGGCGGCGTATTTCAAGAGATTCTGTTTACCGACGTAGTTCTGGTTATTCATCAGCCGGATGATAGCCTCGGCAACGACTAAGAGGAAAAGTCGGACCGGGTCCCCTTGTGACAGCGTACGGCCCGTGATGGCCGTATAGTCGTTGAAAATCGCGGCTTTTACTTTTTCCTCGTCGGCATCGACGAACTCGATATCCGGCAGATCAGCTAATTTCATATGGTAATCACCACCTTAGGGACGAGCTTACCGGAGATATCCCCGGTGAACGTGATGCTGTCGACTTTTACGCGCGGCTCATACCGCTTGATAGCCTGAAAAATCTCATTCGTCAATTTAGCCCGGGCCAGTGTCACCGGCAAATCAATGACAGTGCTGTCCAGGCCAAATTCACGATCGAGCGGGATTGTACCTTTTTGCGTGGATAAGATGGTCCGGACGTTCTGCAAAATCTCGAGGGCTTTCGTTTTCGGCGACATATCAACCGTCGTCGGGTCCTTTGCTGTAATTTCGTATTGCATCACAATCCTCCTCTCCCGAATAAAGTCGTAATCCCGTTATAAATCCTGCCGACTTTATTCAGTGTCGACTCTTCATCTGTATTCGTCGTGTCGTATTCCTTTAGTTTGACGTTCGCCGTGATAGCGATTATCTTGCCGTAGGCATTGTAGACAGCGTCCGCCTCGTCAATGCTCTCGATATACCAGTAATTTTGAGATACCGGCATACCGCCGATGATGAGCGGGCAGACGATGCCCGTATCCCTCATTTCCCGGAGCTTTGCCAGCTGCTGCGACGGCATGGCATTGTACAGGGTCATGAGATGGAGCTTAAAAGACAGTTCCTCCTGTCCCGGGCCGATGAACTGCGGCACGGGCTTTTTTAAAATGACGTCATGTGTCTGCCACCGGGCCTCCCCGGAGCGCTCGACGTCATCAGGAGTGACTAGATAATGCTCAGCCACGCCAAATACGACGGTACCAAAGTACCCGATATACATGCCGTATCACCTCTTTACTGCGGCTTGCCTGTATTACTGCCGCCCGACGATACCCCGCCGTGTACGTGACTGACAAGGGATATGCCGTTGACCGTGACATCCCCGCCGCCGGCATTGACCTTGAGGCTGCCGCAGTTGATCACCAAATCATCCGGGACATTCAGCACACGGGACCCGCCGCCCGGCGGTGTATCGACAGTGCTGTAAATCGTCCCCAGGACATATCCGGCGCCGCTTCCCTTGCCGCCGCTGTCGGCGACAAAAAGACAAAGGACTTGGTCATCGACGGCGGGCATCCAGAAGTCTTTCGTGCTCTTACAGCCCCGCATGAGAACCTTGAGCGGCGCGGATACAATGTTGTCATGGTCTGGAAATGTCACCCGGACGGAAGCGTCCGCCGTGTCTACCGAGGATACGCGCCCGACGCGGATGCACCGCGCCAATACCTTATAAATATCAGTAGCCAATCAGGCACCTCCTCACATCGATGCTCGTTGTATAGCCGCTGCTGCTTAAATCGTGCTTGGCCTGCGTAATGATATATTTCCCGGAAAACGTGCCGAATCCAATCATCTCGACGGTTTCACCGGCGCATAAAAACGGCTGGCCCTCACTGTTAAAGCTGCCTGTGCATTCCTCGCTGTTTTTCTCGCGCAGCTTCTTCTTGGCCAGGCGGTCCGCTTCCGCTTGCGTCGATACCTGCTGATGGATTTCCAGCGTTGCCCCGTCTTCTTTATTCGGATCCACAAACGTGGACTCGATGACGGATTTGTCCTTGTCCTGGGCGTACTTTACATGGCATTGCTTGTAGACGTCGCGGATTTTAGACGTAAACGAATAGCCCGTACTGTGTAGGATTCGCTCCGGTGTATGGTCCTCGTCGGCTTCCGCGACGGTGATAATCTCCTGGGTGTCAGGATGGTAGATTTCTACTACCGGCTCGGCTTCCTCATACAGCGCCTCGTCGAAAACGATGATCGTGTCGGTCGTGACTTTGAGGGCAAAACCCGCGTCATCACAAACCTTCTTCAAGACGTCCAGGTCTGATTCGTCGTTCTGCTCGACTTTATCGATGGCCGGGTCATCGCCGCAGTCCCAGCAAATGTTCATGTTGTTTTCCAGGGCAATGTCATTCGCTACTTTTTGGACCGTGACATTTTCCCAGGTCCGCGAGCGCAGCGTGCTCCTAAGTGTGCTGTCATCACTGACCATGATGGCCACGGCCTTAATTGTGACGACATCAGGCGCGCTGGACAGCTCGATTTCATCAACCTCGAATTTGCCCAACGTGACATCGGCTTCCCCGTCGTACAGGCCTATCCAGTTATACGTGCATAAAGTGACATCGAGCGTAGCGCCTTTCGTCGGCATCCAATCGCCCTGCCACAATCCCGCTTTGTCTTCCAATGTCAGCGAGATGTCGTCTACCTGCCCGGATAGATTGTCGGTGTAGCTGGCGCTGATCAGGTATTCGGCCAGTGCCTCGGAGATGTCCTTGTTATCATAGGTCACTTGCAGCCATGCGCGGCGCCCCAGATGCTCTTGAGCAACGACGCCCGCCATGGCCTGGGCCTCGATTTTCTTGAGATCCGCTTGTAGTTTTTTCAGTAATGCCAATTAGATCACCGCTTCCACGGAGGCAAAATAGACGATACGCTGGACGGGATATCCGGGCAGATGAGCGCCAACCCTGCGGGGAAGACGACGACATTCCTATATTGCGGATTCGCTTCCAGCAGGTTTTTGACGTACTTTTCGGTACCGTACACGCGATAGGATATCAGGTCCCACATGTCGCCTTGTACGGTGCTATAGGTGCTACTCATAGCTCAACCTCCTCTGATTTGCCGCCCATCGCTTCATCATGCTGTCAAACTCGCGCATTTTCTGGTCCATGAGCTGAGAAATCCGCTGTTCCGTCCCTGGGCCGCCGCCCTGGACGTTAATCGTCGGCGCAAAGGTAATTTGCGCCGCGCCGCCAGTAGGCGCTGACGCGGGTACTCCGGTCATCGTCGGCATCGCCGCAGGCCCGACGCCGAGCATTTGCCCGGCCGTTGCCCATAAATTGTAGGCGTTTGCATCGTGAGTGATAGGTACGATGACTTCCGGATAGCCCGCTTCCGCTACCCACGTCAAATAGGGATGATTGAAAACGCCGCCGCTTGCGGACTGGCCCGCTGCGGAAGCGGCATCACTGTCGCCGCCTTTAATAAAATTGACGACGGCATCAATCGGATGGGAAAAGGCCTCTTTCAGCCCTTCCCACTTATCAATGCACCACTGGACGCCCGCATCGACAGCGGATGTGATGCTGTCCCAGGCGCTCTGGGCTGCGCTGACTGCTGCATCCCATACGGCTTGAGCCGCGGCAGAGATGGAGTCAAAACAACTGACAATAAAATCATACGCCCCGGATACGGCGCTCGTGATATAATCCCAGGCCGCGGCCGCCGCCGAGGAGATGGTGTCCCACGCCGACGATACGGCCGCGCAGATAGCTTCCCAGGCCGCGATGCATGCCGCCCTGAATTCCTCATTTGTATTCCAGAGGTACACCAGCGCGGCCACGACAATCATAATCGCAATAACGACGAGCGCGAACGGGTTCATCGCCATAACGGCGTTTAACGCCATCTGGGCAACCGCCGCAATACGCGCGCCTATGGCAAAAGCCCGCTGAGCCGCTGCCGCGATGAACGTCGCCGCCGCGGATGCCTTTGTTGCAATAGTCGCCGCAATGTGCGCATTTTTAATCATGTTAATCGTCGCCGCCATATACTTGTAATAAGCGACGGCAGCGCGAATGCCAAGGGCTGCCATCGTCAGCCCGACGATAGCCCCAATGGTACCAATGATAACGGTCGCCAACTGCTGATGCTCAGACACAAACTGAGCCACAGCGCCCATCGCCCGGGCCATAGCGCCGGCTACAGCTGTCACAGCGGGAAGCAGGAGACTGCCAAGATTGACCGCTAATGCGACTAGGTTATTCTTGGCAAGCTGCAATTGATTTGCTGTCGTCCCTGCCCTGGCCTGATATTCGGCTTCCATGGAGCCCGCGTATTGCGAGGCGTCGCCGACTTTACTAAAGTTGCTCTGCAAGTTGTCCAGCTGAGTTAGCAGCGGCGCAATGGCTTCAATCGACTCTTTGCCGAATATATCGCTTAGGGCTGTTGCCTGCGCCTCTTTCGGCAGTTGCTTGATGCGGCTCAGGACGTCCATGATAGTCCCCTGGGCGTCGGTCTGCATCCGCTTAGCCACGTCTTCTGCCGACAGCCCCAACTGTGCAAATGCCTCCTGCTGGGACTTTGTCGCGCCGGCCCCGACCACCAGGCCGAGAGCTAAGTTTTTGATACCCGTGGCCGCAACGTCAGACTTGACGCCAACAGATGCCATCGATGCGCCAATAGCCGCAATCTGCGAGGCGCTGATACCGGCGACGTCACCTAGAGGCCCTACACGAGTCACAATGTCGGAAATGGCATCACTGCTGGCCGCGGTCGTATTAGACAGGTAATTAATCTGGTCTGCAAGCTGTACGACTTGATCCTGCCCCATACCAAAAGCGGTACGCCAGTTGGCCATCATCTGTCCGGCTTGCTCAGCCGTGATGTCAAATGCGACGCCCATCTTGATAGCGTCCGTAGCAAAGCTCTTTAGCTCATCCCGGGCGATGCCGGCCTGCCCGGCGGCGGCTACAATCTTAGCAATGCCCTCAGCAGACATGGGCAATTCCTGCGACATGCGCAGGATATCGTCGCCCATCTCTTTAAACTGCTGCGGTGTATCAAAGTCTACGACTTTCCGCACGTCAGACATTGCCGACTCAAACTGTACAGCCTCACGGACTGCGAGGCCTAAAGGCGCGGCGACAGCAGCCGCCGCAACGGCCCCGGCTTTCAGGCTGCTGACCGCAGAGGACAGATTTGCAGAGGCTTTCTGCTTGGCATTGACGCGGTCCATGGTAGCCTCGTACTCTTTCGCGGCTTGATTCTTCTTGACCTGCGCCTGGAGCATCGCCAGTTCGGTGTCATACTCGACATAGCCCTTGCTGGCCTGCTGTTTTGCCGCCTGCTTTTGCAGGTTCGTCATTTCACGATTCGCCGCGCGAATCTGCGCTTGCATCTGCTTTGTCTGGGCGATGGCTTTTGTCATGGCCCCGCCGACGCTGCTATCTAATTGCCCTTTGATTGCGATTGCCATTTCCAGCACGCGGTTAGCCATGGCTGCCGCCCCCCTTCCCGGCTTTTTCTATTTCTTTGTTCTGCCTGTCGATTTCCTCGGATACGGTCGTCATCCAGCCGCGCAGGTCCGCCACCGGCAGGCCAAGGAAAAAGTCAATAGACGTATGCGAATACTTAGCCATCCGCAGTACATCGAGCCGCAGTTTTTCGGCGGTTAGCCCTCCGGCTGGTCCTGCGATGCCGTACCGAGCAAAAAACCCTGCGTCTTAATCATGACGGCCGTAAAGTCTTTAGCTGTCAGGGCTAAGATGTCATCGTATTTGACATTCGCCGCAATAGCGGCAACATGTGCCTGATATACCTGCGACAGCGCCGGTACGACAATGCTGGCATCCTCTTTTTTTTGCTGCTTTTTCGCAGCGCAAAAGGGTATAGCCGGATACATTGTCAAAATCGAGGATCAATGTTTTTGTGCCGTCCGGCAATGCCCGGGTCAGCTCAACCTTCTGATCATCCCGGACCGTCTGGACCTGTTCTTCTTTTTTCAAAGCTCATACCTCCCTTACACACCTAATGCATCACGAATAGGCTGCATAACGTCCTCACCGCCTGCGACAAATTTATAGGCATACTTGTCAACTTCCAGCAGCGTCTTACCATTGACTTCATACTTGATGTACGTCGTTTCGATGGTATTCGTCGCATCTACCGTGCTCGCTGGTTCCCAGGAGCCGCCGGCCATCGCTTTCGAGCGGCCGCGGATAACGACGCGGACCGTGTCCATGACGTACTTATTCGCGCCGCTGTCCCAGTACTGGTTAGCACCACGGGCCTCCAGGGCAACAGCCTGACCGCCTACAAGCTTAAGGTTCCAATCGCTGTTGATGTTGTGCGTGATTTTTGTTTCTAACGATTCAAACTGCCCCAGGACCGGCGCCTCGATTTCGCCGCCGACACCTACGCCCTTGATAGTCTGCGTGATGGATTTAAAGTCCGGCAGCTCGAATTTCGCGATACCGTACAAAGTACTGCCGTTTTCGTCGTATACACGATAGTCATTAAGGACTTCCGGCATTTTATTTACATCAGACATCTAATCACCTCACTATTCAAACAGCGCCGTAAAAGCGGCTGTGTCGTATTCAGAAATGCTGTCAATTTCCTGCATCGGTACCGGCGGCGTGCGTTTTTTGTGGAAGCGGAAGATACCAGCTTCGAGGTCCGTCGTTGGATTTTCTTCTTCCAGGAAATCAATGCTGCCGCCTAAGATGTATTCGCGGGAAATGAGGCCGTTCAGGCGGATTCGTTCCGAATCGAGGATAGTCTTAATGTTGCGCGGCTTGCCCGGCTTATCGAGACGGTTCCAGTAGGTCAGGACGAAAACAGTATCGTCCCAGTCGAACATGCGGCGGACGCACAGGAATACGTCTTTTGGATCAGTCGTGCTCGGATAGGCGCCTGTATAGTTGCCCCACAGTACCCAGCCTGCCGGGGATGTCAGCGCCGTGACAATGCCCTGGCTGTTCAGCAGGTTAGCTCGTGTCAGGTCCAGTGTGACTTCTGTACCGTCTTTCAAGCAGAGGCCTGTAATCGGCAGCGTCTTATTCGACGGCGACTCATAGGGTACATCGTCATTGTCTGCGTCGGTCTGACCGATACGGCCCATGGCCAGCGTAGACATGTAATAGCAATGGTCGCCGATGCGGCCCATAGGCCAGCCGACGTACTCATTATTATGGGTGTAGCCGTTGCCGGTCTTCCACATATTGCATCCGCTGTAGGACTTGACCTGCATCGTATCGATGTCGAGCAGGACCGTACAGCTAAAGAGGCTGTTAAATTTCTTACTCTTGGCTTCCATGACAGCCGCGACTTCCGGATGCTGACTCCAGCCCGGCGCCGCCAAAAGGCCTGGCACTAAGCTAAACTTAGGATAAATCATATCGATAAGTTCGAGGCCCGTCGCCGTGTCGTCACTGCCGACGCCGCCGATGATGTCGGCGTCCTTAATCAGCGACGTACCGATAGCGTCATACGCGACGTATACCGACGTTGCACTGGCCAGCGCGCCGTCTTTCAGGAGCGTGATCAGGACGTTGCCGTCGTCATCGTAGGCCGCCGTGTAGTCGGTACCAGCTTTAGCCGCCGTGCCGGACGACGCTGCGGATACGGTCAACGAACTCAGGATAACATCGTCCGCAATGGTCGCCGTCTTATTGGCTACCGTTACGGCCTTGCTGGCCACGGACTTTTTATGTTTGGCCGGGTTCAACACATTGATAAATACTACCGGTGCTACTGCAAACAGCTTGAATTCGGCATACATAGCTTCACAGAGGGAATACTTATCCCAGTTTTCATGATAGCCTAAGTATTTTACGGCTTCCGTCCAACTGTAGCAGATGACGGGTTCATTGATTTTCGGGTCACTGGCCAGATGGACCGGTGCTGTACCAATGACAACGGGAAGGCCGGCCGTCGTCTGCGCGGTGGCTACGACAGCCGTATCAATCTCGGAAGTCTTGATACCGTGGAAAAATGCCATACCTATTTACCCCCTTTTCGTCTGCTGACCGCGGCCTGGTAAAAGGTATAAAGCGCGGTCCCTTTTGTCTGTACATCGGCCAGAGCCTGATTCAGCTCGGCCGGCGTAACAAACAAATGTTTTAGTACGTCATCGTTTGCTTCCGGGTCCGGGGTGCCATTTGCAAAGATCATGCAATGGTTCAGCCGGGAATCACGGAAGCCCGGGCCGATATAGATTACAGGCCCGGTATATTTCGCGGCGCCGGTGCTGACTGTTGCCGGCGCGGCCGCCGCTGTCTTAGTTGTGTCGTCCATGTTCTGGTCCTCCTAATAAAAACGGGTCAATGCCGGACGGCTGCGGGATATGTACTTCAAAGTCAATACGGCCCCACCATTGCGGATACGGCTGGTCATCAGGTACCGACGTCTCCATCGTACCATTCTTGACGTCGTATTTATCACAGGCCGGATTCGCATCCAATAAGCAAAAGCGGATATACTCGAGCATGTGAAAAAGCTCATCGGCGCCGTGGATCATATCCGGGTCCCGTGTCACCACGGAGATCACCACGGATACGACGGACTCATCGGCCCGGTCCGCTACGCCCGAATAGCCAACAACGACGGCAGGGCATAACTTTTCTTTTGCTTCCGGTGTCATCGCCCTGGGCAAAAAACCTGTAAAGCATTTGATGGCTTTGCCGTCTACTGTCCGGCCGCTGTACGCGGTCATCTTATCCGCCAGGAATGCCCGTAAATCGTTTAGCACGTCTAAAGGTGTCATCTCTAGCCACCCGCCAATCGTTCCAGCTCGTGCATGAGCCGTTTTTCGTACATTTCCATGCCTTCGTCGGTCATCCTGGCCACGACGGCAGGATTGCCGTACAGCTGAGGCACAGCAGGCCCAAATAAACCTGTTACCGGATACCGCGGCCGCCCTTCACGGGCGACAAAGCCGCGCCCTGGCATATCAAAGGACCGCGGTACAATGGAGCCGCTTCCCTTTTTGATGGATACAAAGATACCCTTGCGGCGCCGTGCTGCTTTATACTTCGTCACTGGTTCCTCCGGGCCTTTGATGTGCAGCGTCGTGCCGAATGCCTCAGTACTAAAAGACGTTGCACTTTTCAGGTCGCTTGCCTTGATGGTGTAAGTGTTGCGGATTTCCTGTGCGCCCGCTTTACGGGCCGTCACAGCCGCGCGGCGGGATGCCTGCTTGATTGCTGTCGACAATTTCCTGCCGCCGATAAAGTTTTGCAGCACCTGTTCTACGTGCCTTACGTTCGACTCATTCAATTCGATGCTAATCAAGCGCATCACCTCCTAATTACGCCACTTCTGCATGCAATTCGATGGTCAGGATACCCATGTCATCAATGACGCTGTCGACGATACAGATGACGCCGTCCAGGTCAAAGCGCTGATCATACACCGGCACGGCCGATAAGTCGGCCTTGCGGCAGTGTACAATATACAGGTTTCCTTCCAAGCCGCTGTATACGCCGTATTCTTTGCCGGTAATCCACCGCTCCTGACTTGTCGGGCTCTCGACGATAGCTTTTACCGTGTCGCCGTTCAGGACGTGCTCATCGGCAAATTCATCAGGATTGATAAAGGTATCGAGGTCCGCGGCTACCTGGTCCTTAAATGTGGCCTTTTTCTCGGCGGCGCCGCTATCCTGTGCCTCATCCTGCTGGAATATGGCCAATTCAGCGGCTATCCGCTCGTCACGGCGGCTCATTTTTTCCGCAGTTTTTCCGCATCCACCGGCGGCAGGCCGCTGTTATCCGCGGAAGCGGCCGGTGCTGCCGGCGCCGCTGGTGTTTCATCAGCGGCAGGTGCATCGACGGCGGCGAATTCTTTCGGCGACTGCTGAATCAGATTAGCCGCGACATCGTCCGGAAGATCTGCGACGCTGCCGGCGCCGTAAGTCGTGCCGTCATGGCAAAGAGAAAATTTTTTAACTAAAATCTTCATGCTGTCGCCTCCTATTTGACTTTGATAACAGCCCAGTCATCGAGGAATTCCGGGCAAAGGACGCAGCGGCTGGACATGACGAGCGTGCTGACGTCGTTATCCATATCCGGGATGATTTTCGGGACGTATGCATTGCCGGGATACGAATGGAACTGGCCATCGGACTCAATCTGCGTGACAGCACCAAAGAGGCGCTTGCCGCGGCCAGGTACGCCGAGAATAAGGTAATCATCCGGGATGTACGGTACGAATTCGCCCTTTTCGTTGAGATAGCCGCCATCATAAGCATAGATTTCAAGAGACAATGCCGAAATATAGCCGACTCGGAGTAATTCCGGGCGGACGAACTGCGGCTGAATGCTCATCAGGGCCATATTGTCGCGGCTCGGAATCATCATTGCCTCGCGCAGTTTCGTGTTATTGACGATGTACTTGGCGACGGTGCTGGAGCAGACGGCCATCGTCGGGATCATACCAGCAGCACGGCGGATTTTCTGCGATGCTGTGTCCAGGTCAGACAAGATATCAGCCGTCGAGTTATCCCAGGTATTCGAGCCGGACAGGGTCGTCTTGTTCGTGAATTCCGGGAAAGAGATGGTATCGACGTGTGCAAGGCTGCCGTCGTCGGCGAAGCCCTCTACGTCATATTCACCGTTAATCAAGAGCTGCGCGGCCATCCATTCCTGACGGCGGATGCACATGTCGACGAGCTCCGTCAAATCGTGCGCGCGGACTTCTGCGGCCCGTTCTTCCGGTGTTTTCGTGCTGTATTCCGATTCGCCAAAGCCGCGGATAAGGATGTCCGCCGGTTCGATGTTGCGTTTCGGGCGCATCAGCGGCGCTTTATACGAGCGGATTGTGGACCCCGTACGGGCCATATTGACGCCCTTGCCGCCGGGAACGACGAACGGCGCCATCAGGCGGCCGCCCTTGCGGAATTCCATATCGACGATTTCCGTGGAAAAAGTCTGCATATTCGGGAAAAAAACATCTACTAAGGTAGTAGTCGGTGTAAACGAACGCTCAACGGCTCCGAGGAGCGTCCGGGTATCATCAAAACTCATGATCGTGCCTCCTTTAGCCTTTCAGGCTGGTAAGATAAATACCGACATTGCGCAATTCGGCTTCATGCGCGCCGATGGTGTCTGTATCTGCTACGGTAATCTTTTCACGGTTGAATTCGCCTTTGACGTACACCGTGGCTACCGTATCCGTAGTGGATACCGGAGCGGCTAAAATTGCATTTGCTGTGCCGGCCTTTGCCGTTGCGGCGGCCGTACCGTCCGTAATGGTTAAAAGTGTGCCGCGGGCCATTGCTGTCCCTGCCGTCACTTTTACATTCTGCGCAACGACAGATACATTCGTGCCGCCGATAAGGTCATCATAGTGTACGCCTGTCGACGTAGTTACCAATTCTGCCATTAGCGTTTACCCCCTTTGCTGCCCATTGCCTGGGCAATCATATCCATGACTTTTTCGTCTTCTGTTTTGCTGTCATCGACAGCACCCGCCGCGATGCCGTCCGTGCCGCCCTCTTTCGATTCGGCCTGCATGTCTAACAGCTGAGTCTGTGCGGCGCTCTTGATGCTCTGGACAGCAACGACATAATCACGGACGTCATCGGCCGTCTGGCCGTTGCGTTTTGCTGTGCTGATGATAGCGGCTACTGCCGGATTACCGTCGGCCATTGCATCGAGGTCCGCCATGCGCTGACGCTCCTGCGCTACGGCTGCCGCGGCGATGGCCTTTGCATCTACCGCCGGCGCTGCTTCCGTTGTCGGTGCTTTCGCCGGTGCCGGCTGAGGCTCTGCGGCGTCATCGATTCGCAGGCCCAGTGCATTCAAGATTTCTTCCAATTTCGATTTACTCAAGACTTCCGCCCCCTTCTTTTCGTCCTGGGCATTCACACAATGCGCCAGGCCTTCCCTGTTTTTATAATTTGTGATGTCGATTTTAAGCGAATTTACAATCAAATTATTTCCGTCGAGTACGGATTTTATACGGCCGTCGATGGCATCGGCCAGGCCCATGTCGACGCACTCCTGCGCCGTCAGCCACGTTTCCGCATCCATCATCTGCTCGATTTGTGCCTGATCCACGCTTACCCGCTTCATGTACGCCGCGATAATCGACTGACGCACGGCCCGCAGGGCATTTGCATATTTGTCGAGGTCATCGGCGGTATAATGGTCGTCCAGCCCCATGGCCGGATTGTGGATCATCATCATGGAGTTCGTCGGCATCGTGATGCGCGCGCCGGCCATCGCGATGATAGTTGCCGCGGAAGCGGCGATACCGTCGATGACGACGTCGACATTGCCCGCATAGGCAATTAGCTGATTGTGGATTGCGTGCGCGGCAAAGACATCGCCACCCGGGGAATTGATGTGGACAGTGACGTCTTTACCGCCCAGGGCTTTCAGGTCCTCAGAAAATTGTACTGCGTCGATGGAGTCGTCCCACCACGACGAGCTGGAGACAATCGGCCCGTAGATATACAAATCGGCGGCATCGCCGCCCGCGCTGTCCTGGAAATTCCAGAAATGTTTCATCCTGTATCACCCCCTCCGCTGCTGCTGTCGCCGGTATCCGTGTTGTCGGCTTTCGGGTACTGCATGCCCTTATTCGCCCACACGGCGCGCTCAGCCGCGATTTGATCGACGTTGTCGTCATAATTCGTGCCGGTAAGCTCGGCAGCCTCTCTTTCAGCCGTCGAGAAGCCGTATTTGACGCGTAATGCCGCGCCGTTTACCTCTTTGACCGGGTCCAGCATGCCCATGACAGGGCCGTACCAGTTCGCGCCGGTCCATGCCTTGGTAATCAGCGGATCCACGCCAAAGCCCGGCGCCTTGATGCGCCCGATAGCAACGGCCTCGGTCAGCCAGGCCTCGTATACAGGCTGGCAAAAGTCGCGGGCAAACCAAATGCGCCGCGTCCGGAACATGGCCGCCGCCTGTAAAAGTGCGCCGCGCGCGGCGCTGTACGACGACTGGAATCGATTCATCAGCACTTCGGACGGGATACCCAGTGACGCCCCGATTTGCGCAATCAGGGAATTCGTGAAGGCCTCGAACGTGGACTGTGTCCGGCTGCCGTCGATAGCTTTGACGTCGACGCCGCTCGGCAGGAGATTCAGTGTCCCCGGGCCGATTTCTACGTGCCGCAGGTCGTCCGGGTCAATCTGCTCGCCCGGGCCGTATGTCTCGCTCAAGACATCGCCCAGATCATTCGTCGTACCGCTCGACGTAAAGAATAGCGTGAAAAACGACTTGATGATTGCTGCGGATAATTCCGCATTGGTGTATCGGCTAATTTGCTTTAAAACTTCAATCGCTGGCGCCAGATACGGCACGCCGCGATACTGTTCCGGCCGCTCTTCATGTGAGATTTGCAGGACCAGAGGCCGGCCCGTACGTCGGCCAAAAGCTTCGACGCGGGTCCAGCGCAGGGCCTGGGAATTATTCGTCGGGTCATAAGGTACGCGGTTAGCAATCCAATAAGCGACGACGGCCCCATCGGCGTCGATTTCCACGCCGTTAATGATTCGGTTATGTGTCTCAGGGTTATAGCATTCGACGGTCATGCTGTCCGTATTGCTATAAGCAGCCATAGCACCGGGATTGCATACCCGGGATGCCTCAAAAAGTTGGATGCGCGTCGAATAAATGCCGCCCGGGGACGGCTTGCGATACTTGATGGCTGCCCAGGCGTCGCCGTCCACCAGATACGACAGATAGGCGATGTCCTGCATGTCGTAAAATGAATGCTTTTTATACAGGTCGCATTGTACCGAATCCGCCCATAGGCCGAATTCCCGCTGTGTGTGCCGCTGCCATTCCTTAGCATCGTCGGCGGTCATGCCCAGGAGCTTGTAGTCAATCTTAGGGATCACCTGCAAGCCCGCGCCGATGACGTTCGCCCGGTTTGTATTGACCGCGCTGGCGCCAATCGGCGAATTGATATACATGTCCGTCGAGCGGCTGCGTAATGTGTTCAGATTCGCATCGATATCGGCACGCGGCGATGACTTATGTGGATTATAGCCGCGCAGGGCCTGCCGCGTATGGCTGGCCGCTCCGTCGCTGTAACCGGTATTCGTGATTTTCGTATTGACGCCGCCTGTCGGCTGTCGTGCGTTGCGTTTCTTCCGTTTTTTGCTCATTACAGCCTCCTAGTCGCGCAATACTACCTGCCGGGACCGGGATCCCGTCCGCGCCGCGCCGTCGATGGTCGCGCCTGCGGATAACAATTTGCTGATGACGCTCTGTATTTCCGCCAAATCGGCGCGGGTCAGCGTACGGTTGCCGATTTTATACGACTGGCCGCCCGTCAGGATAGCCGTTTCCGCTGCAATGTACTGTTTTAATCGTGCATTCAGGATTTCATTCATTCTATCCCCCTCTTAATCACGCCGAATCTGGGCCGCTTGCGCGGGTCTGCTGACCGCTTTTCTTCTGTTGGCGCCCCTGTCATCAGGGCTTTCAGCTTGGAAAAATCCGGAGAAATGGACGCCAAGCATGCCAAATTATAGACTCGTAAGTCGAGCGGTTCATTTCGATGGTCCTTTGCAATGTTTACCCAGCGATATACAATGCGGCCGTTCTTCTTCTGCGGCTGTTTTTCTTCTGCTGTCAGGCCCTGGAAATAGATTTCGTCATAGCCGCGGTTCCATAAAACCTCATTGACTGCGTCCTGCTCCGGCTTATCGAGCGGAAAATGGAAATACCGCGGCCCCGGCACATCGATAGCCAGGCGGTCCATGATGTACTGCTTGCCGCTGTCTGTACCGATGAGGACCAATGGGATTGTCCGCCCGTGATAGGCCTGCGCCTTGCTGTACTTATGAATAATCGGCACACCCATCGTCGATGAGCCTCGGACGGCAAAGCGCTGACGGGCTAGATGCATCAGGCTGTAGTTGTACACATCGCTGGTGTAATGGCCGCCGGAGTCGATGAACGTCCTAGCTACCAACAGGCCCGTACCGTCGGCAAAGTGGTATTCGCGGTCCAGCTGTTCGTCCAGCTGACGCCATACTGCCGCCGTATCCGGCGCGCCTAAGATAATGCCCTTCTTGATGCCCCAGCACTCCTCATCTTCGCCCCATCCGACGATCTCATATTCGAGGCGGTTATCCTGGACATCGACGGCCGCTGTCAAAATCAGCACGCCGTCGGGAAGTTCCGCGTTGTATGGCTCCCGGCGTGCCAGGAGCTTATCGACATTATCATAGCTGCGCGCCCGTTCGTAGGGCTCGCCGAATCGTGTATTGACGACTACCTTTTCGCGCTCCGGGTCCCCTTTGGCGTCTACCCATTCCTGCATTACATCAGTCCACGAAATCCACGGCGACGCCCAGCAGTTCACGAAAAAGCTGCGGACGTGATTTTTGATAGCCGTCGGATTTTTGGCGACGTACTTCTGCGGCTGGCGCCGCATCTCGTTTTCGGAAAAGGTGAAGCCGCAGTCAGGACAGCGCCAAGATACGGATTTAACATGAGTATGCTCCTTTTTCCGGCCGTCTTTGACCGTTTCCGTATCCATTACCATGTTCCTGTGCGTAAGCAGATGATATTCGCCGCAATTCGGGCATTGGTGCTGCCATTCTTCCTGCGTCCCTTCTGTGTACTCGACTTCAATGCGGGATTCGCCGGCATTCGTCGGCGTGGAAAACAGCCCCATAGTCCGGTCCCAGAACGTTGTCATACGTTTTGCGGCCAAATCTACCGGGTCCCCTTCTGTACCTGCCGAGTCCGGGAAGCGGTCCACTTCATCGGCCAGCAGTATCTTGATAGGACGCGACGCCAGCCCGGCCGGCGAATTCGCGCCGCCCATGATGAGGCGGCCGCCGGGGAAAAGCTTACTGAGAATCGTATTGCCGGACTCGCGGCTTTTGACGTCCTGGAAGATATCCCGCAGGACTTTCGTGTCGCGGATCATCGGCGCGATTCGGGATTTAGAGTAGTCCTGAGCCATGTCTACCGTCGGCTGTATCATCAGGATAGGTGCCGGCGCTAAATGGGCAAATCGCCCGATAACGTTGTTCATGATGTCCGACTTGCCTATCTGGCTGCATGACATGACGACGACACGGCGGACGTCTAAATCCGTGAACGCGTCCATGATGGCCCGCTGATACGGCGCCCGATCGGTACGCCAGCGGCCCGGCTCTGCCGACGACTCACTGGACAGCATGCGATACTGGTCCGCCCAGTCCGATACCGTGAGATTCGGCAGCGGCCGCAGGGATTTTGCGGCGATGCGCTGGAAAAGCTTAACTGTCTTCTTTTCCATCGTCGTCATCCCTCCCCGCGAACATGTCCGGACGATAATCGGACAGCTCCGTCAAACGCGATTGGATTTCATCAGTCAGCGCGCTCATGATGTGCGCCTCATCCTGCCCTGCAAGGACCGGCGCCATTTTCGCCGGGATGCCGAGCAGCTGGGACCGTAGATTCGTGAGCATGTCCGTCATGACGAATTCTACGTCTTTTGCCTCGTGGACCTCATTATTCCGCTTGGCCAGCTCCAGCTCAGCAAGGCGGCGTTTTGCCGCTTCATGCATCGCCTTTTCGCGGCCATAGTCGACGTCCTCCTGCGACGTGTACTTATATTTAAAGTACGCATCGATGTTGGACGGTAAATCATATCGGTTTTCCTCGTCACGAGTTAAAACGTGCATGCCCGCCAGCTGGTTCACGCGGCGCGATGTGATGCGCAGCATTTCCGCCAAATCTTGAGCCGAGCCCATTATAATTTTCCGTGTCCGCCTGGCCAATACAATCACCGCCAAAATGTGTATCTAAGAAGGAAGAGGCCCAAAAAATCGAAAAAACTAGCCATTTTTTGGGGTGCGAGAGCGCCGCGGAAGAAAAATTCTCCCGAAAGGACCCGCAAAAATTTTGAAAACAAAAAAGAGACAGCCGCTGTTGACTGTCTCTTTATCTGATTCTCACACTACCATTATACGCATTATGTTAGTGTACTTCAATGTACTCTTTCATTATGCGCGTGGCATCATGACAGCTTATCACCGTGCATCTGGTCGAATACCCGCAGGGCCTGGCCGTGGAGTTTAAAGATACCCTTCCAGCTATAGTGCATGTCCATTGCGATGTCTTCCCAGCGCTGACCATTGATGTATCTTGCATAGAGTACGGCGCGATGCATCGGGTCAGGCATGGCCCCGATGAGGTCCTTGGCTGCATTCCTCATATCAATCAGCTTATCACATTCAGCGTTCACCTTCTCCATATACGATTCAAGCCGGATATATTTATCAGCCGTGTCAGAATTTTTGGAGCCGCTGACATGCTCGGACAAACTGCTGGCCCGGAGTGTCAGGATATCCGCCCGGATTTCATTCAGCTCTTTTTCGGTCTGCTTCAAAATATAATTCTGCCGCCGTACGCGGTTCAAATATTCCTTTGCTGTCATGTCTACCTCCTGATTACCAATTCAATGATACGCAAGCTCCTCTGCGTGCACACGGCCTGATAGCCTGCCTGTGCACATACCAGCTTGATGATCTTGATGACTAAGTCCGCTTTACGGTCATCGGCTTTGATGTTGTCGATGGCCTGCCCTGCTGTCGGGTCCTTGTACCCTTCTTTATTCCTCATACGCTCCCTCCTCGTACAGCATTGATCCTTGCCTTGAGACTGCTCAATACAAAAGCCTGGGCCGCGTCCTTTTTGGTCAGGGCATCGGCTAAGTCCTCATCCCGCGTGCCCTCGCAGATGAGATGATGCACGATTACTGGGTATTCCTGCCCCTGCCGGTGCAGGCGCTTGTTTGCCTGCTGATACAGCTCTAAGGACCAATTCAGGCCAAACCAGATGATATGATGGCCGCCGGCTTGCAGGTTCAGTCCGTAGCCCGTCGACGCGGGATGAGCTAAGAGCAGATCCACATCGCCATTGTTCCAGGCCAGCTCATCGTCGGCGTTTTTGTACACGCGGTATCGCAGTTTCGTTTTCGCCAGGGCCCCCATCAGGCGCTCCCGGTCGTGCTGGAAATTGTAGAATACCAAGGCATGCTGCCCGTTCAGCTTTTCAACCAACTCCATAAAGGCCTCCAGCTTGCAGTCATGGACTACATGCACCTCGTGCTCATCGTCGTAGATAGCGCCGTTGGCCAGCTGTTGGAGCTTGTTCGACAGCGCCGCCGCCGATGTCACGTCGATATCGCCATCCGGCAAAGCAAGGATCATCGTTTTTTCCAGCTCCCGATAGGCCTTTTTCGCTTTCGGCGTCAGCACTACCGGCACATCGTCATAGATGCACGCCGGCAGTTGCAGATAGTCCGACGCTTTCATGCTGATACAGATGTCGGCTATTTTCTTCATGACGGCATCCTGAGCCCCGTCTTTCGGGTCATACTCGTAAATCACATCACGGCTGCGGCGCCCCGGCTCAAAGTAGCGCTCCCGAAAGTGGGTATAATAGCGGCCCAGCCGTTCGCCCCGGTCCAGCAGATACACCTGACTCCACAAGTCCATCAAGCCGTTCGGCGACGGTGTCCCCGTCAGCCCGACGATGCGCCGGATGTGAGGACGAATGGCAGCCAGGGCCTTGAACCGTTTCGCGCTGTGACTCTTGAAAGATGAAAATTCATCGCATACCACCATATCAAATGGCCAGTTGTTCTGGTAGTAGTTGACTAGCCATACGACGTTCTCGCGGTTGATGACATAGACGTCGGCCGGCGTATTCAGCGCCCGGATCCGTTTCGTTTCGCCGCCCAGGACCGTGGAAAAGCGCAAGTGCTTCAAGTTATCCCACTTCTGCGCTTCCCGCTGCCACGTCGCCTCGGCTACTTTCTTAGGCGCGATGACGAGTACGCGGCGGACCAAAAAGCGGCCGTATTTCAACTCATTGACCGCTGTCAGTGTGATAGCTGTCTTACCAAGGCCCATATCGAGAAAAAGGCCGATAGCCGGTTTCTGCAAAATCTGCCGGATACAATGCTGCTGGTATGGATGCGGCTTGAATATCATATTGCATCCCTCCTAATCGTTACGGTTTCCATTCTACGCCCAGGCGGATGGAGTGGACGTCTAAATACTCATTGACGGCCGTTTCGCCCCGCAGGACGTAAACGACGCAGTTCATGTGCTGCAAGCGTTTCATCTGTGCCGTCTGTAGCGGCGTCGGCTTATTCGTTTCCGTTTTCAGCTCGACGAATTCGATCTTACCGTCCGGGAAAATGACGATCCGGTCCGGTACGCCCGTATTTCCAGGCGATACCCACTTATAGGCGATACCGCCCATGGCTTTTACGCCGCTGACCAGCTTTCTTTCGATGTTTCTTTCCAGTGCCATTGTCAGGCCTCCCTTGTATAAATTCAATTTTGATACTGCCCGGCTTTTTTGCGGGTGCACCCATTCTATGTAAAAAGTATTTTTTTTAGAGGATTTGAGGACGCTTATACACGTAATGCATACGTCTATTTTCTCTAATCCCCCTAATACCCCTCTAATTCTTACTTTTTACTATTTATATATAACTTATGGGTACATTGGGTACATATGGTAAATAATGGGATAAGTACGCGGTTTAAGCTGTACCAATAAGCAAATTTAAAGAGGTACTTATGGGTACACCTTAAATGCGTTTTAGTTCTTAAAACTTTATCACGCGTTCTTTATGCTTTTTAAGTCTTGCTCAAATTCGTTTTTAATGGGTACACTTTGGGCACGCCTCTTTTCTGTATATTAATTAGTTTTATTACATTTTTATGATTTCAAACCCCCGCTGCGCGCCGCAGTAGCCATATCGGCGCTTGTCTTTGTTGCGCTTCCATCCCGGCAGGCTGGCCAGAATGTAGTTAATGCCTCGCGAATCGGCCCGCTTCATATTCCGGGGATCCCCGCCAAAGCACTCACACCAGATTTCTAAGGCACATACTTTCGTCCGCCGTGTCGTCGTGTCGCATTGGGCCGTACCCGCCCAGTACATCCGCCGGGCCGCCAGGCTCAGGCTGTCATAATTGTCCGGTATCGGCTTTTCTAAAAAGTCGCGGATCATGCCTTCTTTGACGTTGTCCTCGCGGTGCTGTTCCTGTTCGGCCTTGGCCGCGGCGTCGAGTTCCGGTGTATCCATGTACAGCGGCTCGCCCTGTTTCCAGTAATAGACGGCTTCCGCCCATAGTTGGTCGACTTCCCCGGGCAGTTCGCTCCAGATGTTTTTCGTTGGCGTGCAGATACCGACATCGACGGGCCAAAAGCGGCGGCTCCCCGTCGGGTCCTTTAAAAAGTCATGGTCGTTGCAAGTACCAAAGAAAATGCACTTGCGCGGGAAGCGGCTCGTGTGGCGGCCGTACGGCTGGCGGTATACGTCGTCGCAGCGTGACAGGAATTGCTTGATTTCGTTGTCGTCTGACTTGCTGTAGCCTGTCATTTCGCCGATTTCTACCACCCATATTCCCTGTATCATTTCCGCGGCCTCTTTGCCCCGGAACGATTGCAGGCTGTCGCTGTGCCAGTGCATGCCCATCGTCTTTAGAAACGTTGTCTTGCCGATGCCCTGCGGCCCCGTGAAGACGGGGACATAGTCATACTTGCATCCCGGCATCATGACGCGGGCCACGCCGGCCACGAAAGACTTCCGGGCGACAGCACGGACGTATTTGCTGTCCACGGCGCCCAGATAGTCGTGCAGGACCTTTTCCAGCCGGTGTATGCCGTCCCAGCTGAGGTGCTTGAGGTAGTATTTGACTTCGTTAAAGCGGTGCTGCTCTGACACCAGCATCAGCGCGCCGGCGATTTTGTCGCGGCCTGTGATGCCGTAGCGGTTTTCCAGGTACCACGCAAGGCCGGCGTCGTCGGTATCCTGCCACAGCCGGCGGTCGCTGATGGGATTCCATGGCAGCGCCCCCAGGACAAGGCCACGCGTCGAGAAGTCATCGATGGCGATTTTCATCCGCAGTTCCGGGTCAAAGTTGAGGATCCGGATGATATTGTCCATCGTCTTCTTAGGTCGGCCCGTGTTCTGGTCGTACTCAAGATGAGCGCCGCGCATCCAATCGACGCTGTTATTTGTCAGCGTGATTTCCGGTGTCGTGTCGTCCGCGTCGTCGGGGATCGCGGAAAAGACATCGGACGCGTGCTGCTGCGCGGACGCGTTGAGCTCCGTCATGACGTCCGCGTCCTGCATGGCCAGGTGTTTCATCGCCTGATAGCTCGGCATGCGGTTGACCGGCGTGCCGTCTTTGGCGTTGGCGTCTTCATCTCCGAATAAGTGCAAGCGGACGAGGTCAAACGCGTTGACGAGCTGCTCGCTGCATGGGTCCGTCGCGTGATGGCTGTATAAAAATTTGCCGCCGTCGTAGATGACGGCGCCGGCCATGGTCGAGCCGCCCGTGTAGGTCAGGCGGTCGTCCTTGTCCGTCGGCTCATACGCATTCGGTATAAAGTGCTCGATAGCGCTCATGATGTCGTAGGTCCGGCAAAAGGCCCCTACGACGCCGCCCTTTGTCGTCGGGTCCTGCTGCTTGGCCAGCAGCTCTTTCGGCTTGACTTCCTTGCCTGGGACCTGCGGCCATGTGCGGACGTCGCGCCAGTCGCCGTACTGGGCCAGTATCCCGTCGGCGCTGACGAACGGCTTATCGCCGTACTGGAATGCGTAGGGGCTGTCCGAGCTGCACGACGGCCAATACATCAGCCGTGACACGTCGAACGTCGTCGGGTCGCACAGCTCGATACCGATGAGGCTTGCCAGCTTACGGGCTATCGGCTCGTATTCGTCGGCGCTGATAGTCTTATCGAGCGGCATGATGACACGTAAGCGCGGCCGCCATGGCGCATGGGACCGCGTACTGTAGACGGCGTAGGCGATGCCCAGGCTGTCCACGCGCCGGACTGTGTTATCTGTTTCCCCGGCGGCGATGTTGTCGAGGTCCAGTGTGATGAGGTCGCGGCCCGTGATAGCGGACGCTTTGCGCTGGCTGCCATTAATCGTGCCGCCGACAAAGCCGCCGACGTCTTTCAGTTCGCCCTTCTGCCGTTTCGGCAGTTTCATGTAGTTCTCGTACGTTTCCGGCGTCCGCAGTGGGATGCGCAGGCGCTCGATGAGCTTGGACCACATTATCGCCGTTTGTATCCATTCTTTCGAGTAGCGATGGCTGCCGACGCTGATCAGCAGCTTTCTGTCGTTCTGCAAGTTAGCACCTCCTTAGTATTCTCTCGGCAGCGAGGCAATCGGCGCCCAGTAAATTATCTGTTCCGTGTCGAGGTATTTACCGTTGACGTCGGCATACCAGCCAAAGCGATCCCCGGTATAAATGCCCGTCGTAATCGTCCGCGGCCGGTCCTTCCGGGGATAGTCGATGGCAAAAAGGATAACTTTGTACCGGGCCGGCATTTCTTCTGTTGGTTTCACCCATTTCATATAGTCTCACCTGCAAATATAAATAACCATCGCGAAAAATGCGATCCAGAAAACAGTAACGTAAAGCAGCAGTAACCGTCAAACAATATACTTGCGCATCGTATCACCTTCTATCCGTAAATCTTTATTTCGCCGTGCTCTTTTTCATAGCCCATGAGGGCCTGATACTTCTGCCCGCATTCGCAGGTCAGGCATTTCATGTATTCCAGGACATGGACGACGCCGTCGCGGATATACCATGCATAATCCTTTATCTTTTCCTGTATGCGCCGCAGTCGTACGCGGCCGAGGCCGTACAAGTCATGGACGGCCAGGAGGACCAAGGTATAGGTCACTTCCATGCCCGCTTCCGCGCCGGTCCGCTCTTTCTGGCCGCTGAATTGCAGGCCCTTGATAAGCGTCCGGATGAAATCCATTTTTAGCTGGAAGTCGATTCCGCAGTCATCGAGGCGGTTGCGGTACGCCGTCATCTTTTCGGCGCTGTGGTTGATGTCCTCGCTATAGGCCATTACTTTTTCGGTAATCGCGTCGAGCCGTTTTTTCCCGAATCCCATGCCGTCGTGCAGGGCCATGTAGATGAGTACGGAAGTCGATATCGTGCCGCCGTTAGCGGCAATGCGTGCCCGGTTCATCATGTGGCGTCCCTCCTCTGTGCTTTCAGGGCCATGTACTGGCCGTACGACATGCCCGCGGCTTTTGCGTCGTGCGCGTCCTGGTCGATCTTACAAAGCGGCTTTTTCTTAGGTGTATAGTGCACTTCCGGACTCCCGCCTTTTTTTCCGGCGTTCTCTGGCGTATGCAGCCATACGCGTCTTCCGGCAGGCCGACAGGATACCGTTGAGCATCCGCGCGTGCGTTTCGCAGCAGGTCAGCATCTTGGTCGAGTGATTCGGCGCCCCGCAGATGAGGCAGTTCGGCAGGCGCTTTAGCTCATGTGCCTTGATGCGGGCTTCGTAGGCGCTGACAATACGATTGCGACAGTCGTCGCAGTACACCGAGCGGCCGTTATGCGCGGGCCTGTCGAATTCCGCGCCGCAGATGATGCATTTCCCCTTAGACATCAACAAACATCTCCTTATCCTGCATGCATGAGAATAAATAGTCTACATCGTCTTCATCTATATTGACTTTAATTGTCGGCGGAGTGCTACGATGAGGGCCTGTGCCAAAGTAAAAAGCAACATCAACTGAGCCGTCATCGAGCTTAGTAGTTGTAAAGTATGTTACGTGTTCAATATTAATATGTGCATTTGTAATAGCGCTATCAACTTCAGGCGTATAAAATTTAGCCATATTGTTCATCCTTTCTAGTCTTTCTTGTAATACGGGCTGATGAAGCCGTCGGCGTTGAGGATCAGCCCCGGCGCCCATGGAATCGGGTCACACATAATCGCATTGATGCGGTCGATTTCATCGTCATGCAATTGGTCCTTAGGGACCTCTAAGACTACCTCGTCATGGATGTGCATGAGCGGCTTGTAGCCGTGCTGTACCAGTCGCTTGAGGGCCAGGGCCAGGCAGTCGCGGGCAATTGCCTGCGTGATGTTTTCGACAAGCTTGCCGCCGTAGGTCGATGTGTATACCCAGTTCGCGCCCATCTGCGTTTTGTAGTGTATCGCAGGCCGTCCGAACTGGTTTTCCCCGACGTACGGCTGCGGATAGAAAAGCCGGCGGCCGCTTGGCAGTGTAATCGTCAAGTAGTCATAGCCGTATAGCAGGTTGCATTCCCGGCTAAAGATGATGCCGTGCGGCAGCCCCACAGGCTGTGCGTTTTGCATGACAGACATGGCCGCCCCGTCGACGGCGTACCAGAAATCCTGAATCCGTGGATTCGATGCCCGCCAGCGGCGGACGATATCCGGCAGTTCGTCTTCCATCAGGCCCATCTTGAGTGCGCCCATGGAAATCAGCGCATTCGGGCCGCCTTGATAGCCAAGGGCCAGCTCTGCGACTTTCCCTTTTTGCCGGAGATGGCCGTTGACGCCGTGCTTGACGACGGGGACGCCAAACATGGACGACGCTGAGGCACAGTAGATGTCGCCATTGTTGGCAAAGACGTCCATACGCCACTTTTCACCGGCCAGCCACGACAATACGCGCGCCTCGATAGCCGAGAAGTCAGAGACACACAGCATCGCGTCGTCGGGCGCGATGAACGCCGTGCGGATGAGCTGGGACAATGTGCTGGCTACGTCGCCATACATCAGCTCCAGGCCGCGGCGGTTTTTCGATTTGACCAGATGCCGCGCCGTGGCGATGGCTTGCGGGACGTCATGCGGCAGGTTTTGCACCTGGACCAGACGGCCCGCCCATCGTCCCGTACGATTGGCGCCGTAGAATTGCAGGACGCCGCGGATACGTCCGTCGGAGCAGACAGCGCGGTCCATGGCCTGGTATTTCGTGACGCTGGACTTGGATAGATTCTTGCGGATCCGCAGGACCTCTTCCGCATCCCCGTTGGCCACTTGTAAGGATTCCGCGACAGTTTCCTTGGTCAGTTTTTCAAGCTCTAAGTCCGTGTTTTCGTTGAGCCAGGCCAGCAGCTGATTTCGGCTGTTGGGATTTCGCAGGCCCGTAATCCGTATGGCTTTTTCGATGAGCGCGCTGCGGTAGTCCCCGTCGATGGCGATGGCCCCTTTGACAAGGTCCATGTCGAGTTGGATGCCCCGGCGGTTGAGCTCATAGTCAATTACCCAATCTTCCTGGACCCAACCCGGCACGGGATAGGCCATGAGCCGCTGATAGTCGGCCATTTCCGTGACGACGTCCTGAGCGTTGTAGGCTTTAAAGGTTTTCCATTTGTCTGGGTCGTGCGCGGGCCGGTTGCGATGCCGTCCGCCGTTTTTCTTTGTTGCTTTACAGGGTACGCAGAAGTAGCGGATCAGCGCCTTGCCGGCAGCCATTTTGCGCTTATCTTCCGGCAAGCCTAAGGCTTTTCCCAAATTAGCCAGCCCGGCAGGGTAGCCAAGGTACAGACCATGGAGCATCGTGCACCGCCACTGATCAGGGGGCGTCCGATAGCCGGCACGGTTCAGGCAGGTGATTTCAAAAGCCGCATTATATGCGTGCTTGATGACGCCGGGATCTGCAAGGTCCTGCAAGACGTCCGCAGGGATGATTTCGCCCTTCGTCATGTCGACGACGTGGACCGGGCCAAAGTCATACGAGTACGCAAACAGCAGGATTTCAAAGGCATCTGTATCGACGTATTTAAAAAGCCCGCATTTCCCGATATCGACATCTGAAAATGTTTCGATGTCGATGGATAGATGTTTGTGTTTCATCCGGATTCACTCCTATAGAGAAAAATAGGCGCGCGGAAGTCCACGCGCCTGGGATTGCATTACATCGGCTGTCCAGTCAGAGGATTGATAGCAGGCGCAGACGGTGCCGCTGGTTCCTGAATGACGTGGAATACGGATTTCGCTGTCGGCGCGGACCCGCCGAGGGGTTCACCGTCGCGGACCTTCTGGACCGGGCCGAGGCCGCAGCCGATGCCCTTCTTGCCCTGATAGTTGTAAGCAAAGAAATTAACGCACACATTGGCATAGATGCCGCTGTATACCTGCGTAGCGTCGATGATGCGGTTCATACGGCCGTCTACGACGTCGACAGGCTTATCCGCCGGCGTCGATGCGGCGAATACCCAATGGCCAGCACATTCCGGGCCAAATTTGTTCCCGTTCTGGGTCAGGCCATCGCCGTCCCATACCGGTGTCGGTACTTTGGCCGGGGCTGCGCCGTTCCATTTGTTGGCGATGCCGTTGCGCGTGGCAGCCGCGATAGCAGCGTCGACTTTCTGCTTGCCTTCCACGTCCGACTTAGGCAGCAGGATTGTGACAGAGTACTTCTGCTTTGCCATAGGGTCGCGGCCGTAGGGCTTCAAAAGGTGTACATAGCTGAGACGTACGTTTTCTACTACAATGCTGGTATTTTCCATTTTCATTCCTCCAATTAATCATCAATCTTTTTGAATACATCAGCCGCTTTCGGCGTCAGGTCCATCGGCGGCCGCTTGTCAGATTCCGGTGCAAGCGTCGGCTTGCCCGGCTTCTTTTCGACGTAATCGCCGACGAGTTCGGTAAAGAGCTTCTTGCCGATGGCCTTTTCCGTTTTAGCCAGGGTCAGCGGCATGCGTTCATACAGGACGGATTCATCGATACCATTATCGATGAGCGTCTTGAATGCTGCATCCGTGTCGGTAAAGGCCCGGCTGCCGCGGCCTTCTACGCATTTCCAGCCGGGGACGTTGAGGCCTTTCAGCGCGCAGGAAAGGCCGTATTCCTGCAAGTCGTCTGCCCAGGCCTTGAGCTGTTTGGCGATGGTCAGGTATTGGCCGAGCTCGGTCATGTTGATCATCGTCATATCGCGCTTTTCGTGCGCCGTGTCAGCCATAGCTGCGTAGTATTCGGCACGGGCTTTGCATTGGGCCTTTGCCCGGCAGAATCGGCAGCATTCACCGGGATGGAATTTCCCGCCGTCCGCGCTCAGGGCCTCCTGGGCTTTCGGCTTGACGACGTCTTCTGCCCATTGCCGCAGGATATCGACGCCGAGCGTTTCCTGACTAAAGTTCTGGATCCGCGGCTGTACGATGTGCATGTGTACCGTCTTGAATTGGTACAGTAGCTGGTACGCGTTCAGCGCGCCCAGCGCGTACAGGCGCATCTGTGAGTTGTTGTTGGCGTCGACGGGTACGCCTTTCCCGTATTTGAAATCCACGATGTGGAGTTCATTCGGCGCCATGATCAGGCAGTCGGCTGTACCGAATCCCCGCGGCACATATTGGCTAAAGTCGACGCGCTTTTCTACAACCGTATAGGGCTTTGCCTTGTACGACAGCAGGATGCCCTTGATGTAGTCGAGATAGGTTTCCGTGTGGGTATCCATTTCCGGCTGATACAGCTCATCTTTCTTGAACTTGTTCAGGTGCCTTGTATACGTCGACTTGGCCATCGGTTCGACGGCATAGGCCCGCAGTTTGAGTTCTGCGATGCTGTGGGCCAGCGTGCCTTCCCTGGCAAATTCTGACGTCGTATCCGGGAATTTCGCTTCCATCTGCGGCGCCGCCGTGCATTGCAGCCATCGCGCGGACGCCGAGGCGCTTAAGAGTGCATGTTGTCGGCTCATAATTCCGCCCCCAATTCACGCAGGGCAGTTGCGAGTTCCCCATATTTTTCTTCCGGGATGTCCATCATCGACGGTACACCGAATTTCTGCATCAGCGCTTGGAGCTCAGCGATTTTGCCCGCATCCATCAGCGGCGCCGTCGCGGCCAGCAGTTCGTCCAGCGTGTACTTCTTAGCCGGTGCCGTCGGCACGACAGGAGCCGCAGGCGGTTCAGGCGCGGCAGGCTTTACAGGTTCCGGATCAGCGGATTTCACCGGTTCCGGTGTCGGCGCAGAAGGTGCAGCTTCCAGCGTGGGATGGGCCTTTTCCGGCGCTTTTGTGGCCTTTTTCGGTGCGGAAGTTGTGTTTTCTACTGCATCCATTTTTGGATGCTGTTCCACTGAGCCCAAATCTGGACTCAGTGCTTCCGGATTCATTGACTTCACATTTGAGGGCAATGCTGCTGAGCTCAAGATTGAGCCGAGTGCCTGGAATTCTTTCATGATTTCATCAGCGGTTCCGTTAAATTCAAGATTAATTTTCATCATGGTTTTCCTCCTTTTTGACGTTCAGTACCATTTGTTTGTAGTACGATTCTTTTAATTCAAAGCCCAGGGCCCGGCGCCCCATTTGCGGGGCGACGACAGGGACGCTGCCGACGCCGGCGAACGGGTCCAGGACAATGTCATCGGGATTCGTCCAGAGCTCCAGGCAGCGGGCGATGAGGTCGAGCTGGAGCGGGCAGATATGCCGTTCGTCCTTTTCATCCCTCGCTGCGGCCTTGTTGAGCGTGTTGCTTTGCCGGATGTCCATCCACACGGGCGATGCGTAGCGTCGCCATACCTGATGGCTGTAAATCGGTTTTGGCTCTGGCTGCGGGGCTAATGTCTTCACGCCTTCCGGCTCATCGTCGCCATAAAAGCGCTTGAGGCCGTCATCATGCGGGATGGGCTCCGGATTGTCGCCGGGCTTGCGGAATGTTACGACATAATCCGGCAGGCCGTTGCGGCACATGCTGGAATCCTTGCAGAGCTGCTTATGCATCAGCCCCAGGGCCTTTGTCCGTGTCGCTTCGACGAGCGGATCCTTCCACACGACGACGCGGCTATGGTAGATGAATCCCGCCGCTTCAAAGTCGCGGATGATTTCGCCGGGAAAGTCTTTCAGGCCGATGACGCCGTCCCGGCTTTTCATTTTCGGAATGTCCATGCAGTGCACCGATACAAGCCGCCCGGGCATGATGACGCGGGCCAATTCGCGGATCAGGAACTTGAAATGCGTATTAAACTGTTCATCGCTCGCGCTGTTGCCCATGTTGCGGTCGCTGTTGGAGTAGGTATACAGCGACGAGAAAGGCGGCGAGAAGATGGCATAATGGATACAGTTATCAGGCAGGCCCTTGAGGACCTCTACGCTGTCGCCGTTGTAAAGGGATACCCGGTCCGATACGTACTGATCTAAGACGTTCACCATTCCAAATCCTCCTGACTAATAATAGGGATATGCTTAGCCAAGGCATAGCCGTATTCGGCCATGCAGCCGCGCGAGTTCTGCCAATCACCGCACATGATGATGGTGTCGCAGCGTTTCAAGAGGCTAAGGCACAGGTTCAGTCCTTCGAGATAGGGCATAGCATCGTAGAGCGGCCCCAGGAGCTGAATCGGCGATACGAATTCCACGTTGCTGTAGTACATTGTCGGAAAGTCGGTGCTGATGGGTATGTGCTTTTCTTTCAGTTCTTCTATAACGGCTTGTACGGCCTTTTCATTTTCAGGCTTGCCGCCGTACGGGTGCGATACGTAAAACAATCTTTTCTTTCTCATACTGCCTCCATTTCCGCCCAGGCAGGTAATCGCATGGGCATTGTCGGTTTGTAGACGCTCATGATGCGCGTCGTCCGGGATAAATTTTCTTTGACCGATTCCCGGGTCAATTCGGCCATTTTCTTTCTCATGTTGATGGCGTCCGCTTCCTTGCGCTCGATGTTTTCTTTGACCGTGCCTTCTTTGGCGCTGATGATGATGTAGACGTCAACGGGCTGAGTCTGCCCGAATCGCCAGCACCTGCGAACGGCCTGATAGTACTGCTCGTAGCTATCAGACAGCCCGACAAAGATCATGTTGTGGCAATTCTGCCAGTTCATGCCAAAGCCGGCGATTTTTGGCTTCGTAATCAGGCACTTGAGGACGCCGACGGAAAAGCCCAGCATCGTACTCGACTTATATGCGGCCTTGTCGGATCCGAGGACCTGCCGCGACATCCTGCACAGCTCATGGAGCTTTTCGGATTCTGCGTTGAGGTCACACCATACCAGCCATTGTTCATGGCTGCTGTTGACGAGGTCCGCGGCGGCCTGACAGCGCGCGTCGAGTGACTCTTTCCGGGCATTGCGCCGCTGCGTAAGCGTCAGTTTTTCTGTCGTCGGTGTATCACCGTCGACGATGATTTCATGCATCCGGAGTTCCGGCAGCGTGTAGCCCTCGTCCCGGTAGCCTAAGCTGACCGGGTTATCGAGGACCACGGCCCAGCCGGCCATCCAGTGCCAAAATGCGCCTTCAGCATGGCCTTTGAGCCGCCATTTCGACGTTTCCCCGCCGTCATGGACAAAGAACATGCTGAGCATTTCCGTCCTTGTCATGACGCCCAGGAATTCGGAGTGGTTGCCGAGCTCCATGTAATCGTTCGGTGCCGGTGTCGCCGTGCAGGCCAGCCGGTATGGCGTCCGTGAGAATGCCTTGATGAGCATCGTCCGTACTTTGCCGGTGAAGCTCTTAAGGATAGAGGATTCGTCCAGGACAACGCCGGCAAATACGGCCGTGTCGAATCGGTCCAGTTTGTCGTAGTTCGTGATGTTGATTCCCAGCACGACGTCTTCCGGATGCTCGACGACTACGGCGTCAATGCCGAATCGCCTGCCCTCTGCCGCCGTCTGAGCCGCGACGGCCAGCGGCGCGAGGATCAGGACAGGCTTGCCCGTGTGCCGATGCACCTGGTCCGCCCAGGCCAGCTGCATAAGCGTTTTACCAAGGCCGCAGTCGGCAAAGATGGCGGATCGGCCCTTCATGAGCGCCCAGTGGACGATATCGCGCTGGAAGTCGAAAAGTGCTTCCGGCAAGGCCGCCGGGTCCACTTCAAATCCGTAATCCTCTGACAGCTGTTCTTTCCCGGCAATGAATCTTTCATATGCTTCCAATTGTGTTTTCTCCGTTCGTGTGATATGATTGATTTGAGATGTTTGTGTTGGAGCCGTTCCCTGTTGGCGCAGGGACGGTTCCTTTTTTTTACGGATACGGAGGTCGGCGCAATCGTCCGGGATGCAGTAGCCATCATGCGGGCAGGTCTTGCAGTGCATCATCGTTACCCATGTTTCCGGTTCCATCATCGTTATCACCTCCTTTCCCGGTGTTTTCGCGGGCCTTCCGGTATTCTTCCAGAGCCTTGACGTTTTCGGGCTTGCTGTAAAATTCGATGAGATCCGCGCAGAACAAATCGAGCATCGCTCTCACCTCCTTAGAATCGCAGCGTGATTCGCTGGCCCGGTTTCAGGCTTGCATCCTGATTGATGCCATTGTTGACGCTAATCAGGTAGATGACTTCTCTGATGTCCATGCCGCGCGCGTCGGCCAGCGGCCGGCAGATGTCCCAGAGGTTTTCCCCTGTCTGGACGATGTGGACGTCTGCCGTGTCGGCCTTGACTTCTGCGGCACTGACGTCGGCAGGACGGTTGATGAACCAGCCCAGGCTGAGGGCAATCGCGACGGCCGCAACAGCCGCGCCTGGGATTCCCCGTTTCTTACCTTTTCTCATCAGTACCCGCCCCCAGTCTGTAGAAATAACGCTTCCATGGCGTCGTTCGCCGACGATTCCAGGGCTTCCATCGACAGGATAAGGTCTTCGTCGTCGATGCCGTAATCAAGCAGGACGTCTTCATAGGACCGTGATTCATTGCGGACAATCTTATAGGATTCCACGCCGTCGCAGTCTTGGATCAGGCGCGTATGCCATGTGTAGAGTTTCTGGCCGGCGTCGTCCAGCAGCGAGGTGCTGTAGCGCGTCGGTTCGATATTTGCTACTGCTTTCATGTTGTTCTCTCCTTTACATAATCCATGCCCCGGCTTGCTTTAAGATGTCATAGAGCATCGCCGGGATGTTGTCACAGGCCACATTTACAAGCCGCGAATTGCCGCTTTCGATGTCTGTGACGTGTATAGTTTCATCGTCGATCAGTTGGAAGAAAAAATGTTTCTCATCCAATGCCAGCGCCCGTTCGAGGTAAATCAGGGCTTTCATCTTGTTGCGTCGTTCTTTATCGGTCATTCGGTTTCACCTCCTTCTGCTGTTCAGATTGGATTCCACTTCATCCATCCAATTCCGCGTCAGCGCGATGAAATACGTCAGCGCTACTTTCGATGCCTGGACTTGGATGGCCTTTGCCGTGCCCGGGTCCGATTCTTCGACGGATTCGGCCCAGAGGGCTTTAAAGTTCTTTTCAGCGGCGGCGATGAAGTCCGCTGTCGTGTATTCCCGCCGGTTGCAGATAGTGTTGAGCAAGCGGGCTGATTCTTCATCGGGTGTTATCATCATTTGCTCTTACCCCTCTTATAGTCATCCGTGGCTTCCTTGCCCCACATGGCAACCATCTTCTGGGCTTCGTCTTCGTCGACGCTCATCATCAGGACCGTAACGGCCGCATCACCATAGCCAAAAACAATATTTCTATGAGCGATTACCGCGTATTCCAGTTCTTTGTCGCCGGGATTCTTCTTGGCAGCATCTTCCGCTTTCAGCATGTGTTCTACATGCATTTTGTAGTTTGCTTCGAGATGCGCTTTTTCGTTCTTTGTCATTTACAGTCACCTCTTCTAAACCATCCGGATAACTTGGTCTATTAAATCAAAGATGTCATAGACATCTACGCGGCTGATTTTATCGAACTGTTCGCCACCGTTGCAGTTCAGAATGACGGCATAGATCCCGCCGCCGTTCATGTTGACGAACGTATTGGCAATTTCATTTAGGCTCAATTCGCCGCCTTTAGGGCTAGATATTGTCCAGAATGTTTTTCCGGTGCTATCGTAGCCTAATTCCATAACCAGTTTTGGTTTTCTCATTCCAGGACTGCTCCTTCTTTTTCTTCAGCTTCATCGGCCCATGCGCGGACGATGCTGTCGGCATTCGATACGCCTTTAGTGGCTTGCAGGATATCTGCGATAGCGTACATGTAGCCCAGTGCAACGTTTGCCGCTTCTTCAGCGATTTCTTTTCTTTCCGGTTTTTCTTTGGCGAGCTGTTGCTGATAGATTGCTTGACTCCAGCGGCTTTTAAGATTAATTTCAGCCCGGATAAGTTCTCTCTTCGTCATAGTGTTCTCCTTTTGTTTCTTTTAGGAAACTTTTTGATTAAAAAAAACATCCATTACTTCCCCATCGTCCATGGTAAGTACGTGGATGATGGAGCACATTTCTGCGCGAGTGAATTCAGATAAGCCCCGGATTTTCTTGGACCATGTAGACGGCGGCATCTGAATCGCCATTAAAAAGTCCGACATGGAAAAGCCTCTGAGCTTGATAAGCGCTAATAATTTATTCGGGTTCATATTTTCACCTCCCTCGGTGTCGTTTCCTTTAGGATACTTACAGTATAATGCAATTTCCGATATATGTCAACACTTTAGGAAACTTTTCTTTCTTTTTCGGAAAAAATATTGCTTTTTGGAAACGAAAATAGTATTATATATGTAGGATAAAAAGGAGAGATCGCGATATGAAAGTTAATGAATTAATAGCTAACAGGCGAAAAGAACTAGGTTTGACCTTGGAAGAAGTAGCCGATAAAGTCGGCGTTAGCAAGAGTACCGTTAAGAAATGGGAATCCGGATACATAAAGAACATGCGCCGAGATAACATGGCGCTGCTTGCAGATGCCCTCCACATATCGCCCCTAGATTTGCTAGGCCCTGATGAGGACCCAAAAACAGCTGATGACAGCCGCGGCTATTACGTGGATCCGGAAGTCGCGGCCCTCGCGGAAGAGCTGCGAACGGACCCTAATCGCCGCATCCTTTTCGACGCGACAAAGGACCTGAGTAAAGCCGACATCGATATCGTACTGAATCTGATTAATGGATTGAAAGCGAAAGAAGGTAAAAAGTGAATATTGTACTGACCTATCAGGACCTGCCCGGGCGAATCCGGGCATTGGTCCACATGAATGACGACGGCAGCTATACAATTATCATCAATGCCCGTTGTAATTGGGAAACACAAAAAGCCGCTGTCCTTCATGAGCTGATGCACATTAAAGGCAACGACTTTAGCGCAGACGTCCAGGCGGACATGCTGGAAAAGCTCCTGCATGGCCAGGCCTGCGCGGATGCTGATCTAGATGACTTCCGGTTTTTCATTGCCGGATGAGTATATACAAAAAGAGGAGATGACGTAATGAAAAAATCAATTCTAGCCGCTTTAGCTTTGTCGGCCCTGCTGGTGTCGGGCTGCGGCAGTGATCCCACGAGTGATATTGCCGACGCTACGGGATTAACCAAGGACCAGGCAGGCGCCGTACTCACACAGCTGAAAGGTGTCGGCGTGACAAAGTTCGACGGTGTATCTACACTGGACAAGGGCAAAGGTTATTACTATGTCCAGGATGAAAAGTATGGCCGTGTCTTTTTCGGTGTCAAAGACGGCAAACTGGTTTCTATTGAAAATCAGCAAGGCGTCAAAGTGTACGCGTCGGATCAGAAAATCAGTGATCTTGCCGACGTCACGCTGACGGATGCACAGGTAGCAGAATATCAGGTTATCGCCCAGGACGCTGTCAAAAACAAATTGAAAGCCCCATCGACGGCAGACTTTGACAATCTGAAAGTCGTAAAGAGCAAAGACGGCTCTGTCCTGATTTCCGGCACGGTCGACGCGCAGAACAGCTTCGGCGCAAAACTCCGGCGGGGCTTCATGGTAACTGTTGACGCCAATAAACAGGTATCCAGCGTGAATTTCTTATAAGTATCGTCTGATTTAAAGTAAAAAATTCCCCGGCCATCGTCGCGACACGATGCCGGGGATACGCAGGATGTCACATCCTGCGCGATTGTAAAACACTCTTGAAAGGGTTGTGCTTACTGTATCATTATAGCATACACAGCCCATTCGTAGCCATACGAAAGGACTGATTTTTTATATGGAAGAAAGAGCAAAAGCCGTCATCTATGCCCGTTTTTCCTCGGACAAACAACGGGAAGAGTCCATCGACGGCCAGATTCGCGAGTGCACGGCCTACGCGGAAAGTCAGAATCTGGAAGTCATCGGCGCCTACATCGACAGGGCCCTGTCGGCCCGGTCCGATAACCGGCCTGATTTCCTGCGCATGATCGCCGACAGCGCCCGGAAAACGTTCCAGTATGTCATCGTCTACCAGCTGGACCGATTCAGCCGCAGCCGCTATGACAGCGCTATCTACAAAAATAAGCTCAAGAAAAATGGAGTCCGGGTCCTGTCGGCAAAAGAGCACATCGGCGACGATCCCAGCTCTATTATCCTCGAATCGATGCTGGAAGGCTATGCGGAATACTACTCCGCCGAACTGTCGCAGAAGGTCAAGCGCGGCATGACGGAAAACATCTTAGAAGGTAAATGGGTAGGCTGCCGTGTCCCGCTGGGCTATAAGCTGACTGCCGACAAAAAGCTGCAAATCGTCCCCAGGGATGCCGACGCCGTCCGTCTGATCTACAAAATGTACAACTCCAACGAACGGATTATTGACATTGTCCGTTATCTCAACGCGCATCGGTACAAGACAGCCGCAGGCCGTACATTCAACCGCAGCAGCCTTACGAAAATCCTGGGCAATAAAATCTACATCGGTACATACACATGGGATGGCCACGTCATCGAGCATTTCGCCCCGCCAATCCTTGCTGATGGCGTTTGGGAAGCGGCGCAAAAGCGGACTAAGCAGCACAAGCAGCATCCGCGCCCCAAGCGCCGCAGCGCCGACTATGCCTTGACGGGCCTCATCTATTGCGGCGAATGCGGCAACCCGATGACAGGCCAAAGCGGCCACTCCAAAAACGGCAGCGCATACCATTACTACCGATGCAGCACAAAGAACAACTACCATTCGCGCGGCAAAAAACAACACATCAACTGCAAATCCCGGAACATCAGCCGTGAGAAGGTAGAAGATTTGGTCCTCGATGCCACGGTCCGCATCCTGAGCAATCCTAAAGCCATCAAACTCATTGCCAAACAGGCCGCAGATGTGCAAAGAATTGATCCCACGGCCCGGGAGCAGGTCCGAATCGCGCAGGAGCGTAAAACTATCCAAGCCAAGCTCGAAAACTCTATAGCGGCCGTCGAGAAAGGATTATGCTCAAAGACAATCGCCGAGAACATCGAGCGGTACGAATCGCAGATCAGCGAATTGGACCAGAAAATCGATGAACTCAAATTCGCCTACGCGCCCATCCGCATCGACGCCATCGCCGTCGAATTCTTCCTGAAAAGCCTCTTGGACAAAAAGAAGGACCACGACAAATACCGCCTGGACATGTTCCGGACCTTTATCCGCCAGGTCATCATATACAGCGACAAAGTCGAAATACGGTACAACTACACCAATTGCCCGCCGATACTGAAAAACCCCGTCAGCATAGCGCTGACGGGGTCCCCCGAGTGTTCGGATAAAGCTTTTATGGTGCACCAAAAAAATAGCGAAAAGGACCCCGCACGAAGGCTTTTGCCATCATGCGGGGTCCTTTTTCATTTTATAGTTTGTATAATCTGGCTTTAAATTGTTAACCATCCGCTAACCACTAACTGCTAACCACTAACTACCTAAAAAGAGCCTGTCGCACGTAATCGTGCACAGGCTCTTTTTCTGTATGCAAAAATATCATAG
>ERZ773145.102-NODE-102-length-85578-cov-11.008185_pt1 | contig 85578 bp, 71 predicted proteins | sample MGYA00580848_ERZ773145 | MGnify/ENA primary metagenome ERZ773145 (study PRJEB29015, sample SAMEA2737858) | human gut metagenome | biome: human gut; feature: human-associated habitat; material: faeces | place: China | collected 2012 ... | reverse complement strand
AGAAATCAGAAAACGCTCTGCTGTCCGTTACTTCTGCAACTGTTGCTTCGTCAGCCAAATTATATAGATTCTGTATCAGGTAGAGCCTCAGCATTAATTCCAGTTCGTATGGCTTATTCCCGCGCTCTCCTTTATAATAGCACGGCTTTATCATTGCTACCCATTCGTTCCACGGAACTATTCGCTCTATCTGCTCCAGAAATTCTTTTTTCTTTGTTCGTACCTGTGACAGTTCGTCCTCCAGGTTCGATAAACTTATCTGCTTATTCATACTTTTATTATACCATTTTTTATTTTACTATGCAACTAGTTTGTTTACTAATCGTGCTTAATTTCTAATTTGTGGACTTTGTGCGGTGTTGCCTTTAGTGTATTTCTGGCTGCTGTGCTTCTGCAAGTTGCTTTAGTACCGACAATCGCTAAAATAGAAGTTAGATCGCAATCATTCTCATACAGTGGGACAACCGAGCCATTGACATAGCTTGTTTCCGCTGCAATCGTATGCGGCGCTAAAGCAGTAAACATCATTGCTGACGCCAGTAATGCCAAAATGATTTTTTTCCTTACCATTGGTTTCTCCTCCTTTCACAGGTGTTTGTAGTTTTTTCCCTACATATAATACATCTGCTCGGCTATTCGTTTTGTTATGACAAAATTAATTATTTTTTATTTTCAGCGTTTTGGCTAGTTCCGCGATTTCAGTTTTGGTTAAATTACCGGAGATCGCAAATATATAATCACCGTTATCCCATATAAAAACAGAATATTCGTCAGAGCCTTTGTAATACGCTTCCTGCCCGTCAAAATTAATGTATTCCAAATCATTATTGTGTTCATTATCAAAGTGTTGGTTATACTGACTTTTTACATACTGTTCGAAAACTATCTTTTTTCCGGTTTGAGAATCAAGATACAAGTAATCAGCAGCGATTATTTCGTTAATGTTACTCTCCTGCAAGACATAATTATCGCCAATCCCAGAAAGATAGTATAAATTCTCAAGAGTATCAGGGCAGCCCCCGAAATCTGTAGCAAACAGCTCCGTATTGTCGTTGTTCCGCTTTTCAATAAAGCTGACCACACCTGCCACAGCGGTAATTGAAACGACCGCAAGAAAAATTACGGCAGCCAAGACGCAGGCGGTACGCCGATTGAGCCTTGCCTTTCCTGAAAACTGTGGTCCGGCATTTTCCAAAGCGAAAATACGCTTCATGTTTTTCCTGTGTTTTAATGAAAAACGGTGCTTCGGAGGTTTGTCGTACTGTGAGAACTCTATATCATATGCTTCACCAAGTATATCCTTTAAGCTAAATTCATTCATGGATATCCCCACTTTCCAAAAAATCTAAAATTGATTTTCGAGCTTGAAACAGTCTTTGACGGACAACGGTTTCAGAAACATTCAGTTTTTGCGCTATTTCAGAATTGCTCAATTCACAGACAACTTTTAAATTGAGAATATCCCGCTGTAGTACCGGCAGCTTTAATATAAAAGCAAGCAGTTCATTTTTTGAAACAGAGCCGATTACAGTATCTTCTAACCCTAGAGTATAAGCCTCATCCGAAACATCTTCTGTTAATTCTTCAATTTTATGCGCATTGTTTTTGTTGAACATATCAATTGCAACATTCCTAACTATAACATCTGCATAAGCCACTCTTTTGTTATGCTCAATTTTAAAAAAATTTTCCGGTTTGTCTACAATTCTCAAAAAAGCTTCCTGCACTGCGTCTTCTGCCGCTGCCTTGCCGTGCAGTTTAGAATATGCTATTGCATAAAAGCGATTCTTGTATTTCTGGTAAAACTCGGATAATACGTTTCGCTGTTCATCTGTTTTAAGCAATGCAAGCGCCGTGGAAATCATTCCTTACCCTCATTTCATGCTTTATTTGCTACAAGTATAGCATGAATTAGCAGAAAAATCAATACTGTTTATCCTCATTGCCCGGATTCATCATGAAATCCTGCCGAGCGGTTTCGTCAAGCTTCTTGATCTTGCTCGCAAGTTTCTCCTGCTCAATTTCCGGGAAAGTCATTTTGAGTAGTTCAATCGACCTATGCTTGATTATACGCCCCAGATTTCTCTTTATCTTCTCGCATTCAGCCTTGATTTTCTCACACTCCTCCCGCTTTTTCTCGTATTCCCTGCGTTCCCTCTGGGATTTGCGGACTGCTTCGCGGGTTATGCGCTCAGCCTCCTGCTGAATAAGCTGCTCCTGATTCTGGCGGAGCTGTTCAGCCTCCTGACGTTCGGATTCGGCGGCTTTTCTGTCCTCGTCAGAGGTCAGTGTGTTGTTTGAAAGTCTTGAAATCGTACTATGGATTTCGTTAAGTTGCTCCACCTCGTCAGCGTTCACAACAACATTTTTTCTGAATCCCAGCAAGGACTTTTTCGGAATCGCAATCAATCCAGACTTCAGCGTAATTTGCTTTCCGAGATCTTCATTTTTCTTGCTGTAACTTTCATTATCTTCTCGTAACGTGTCATTCTTTTCCGTAAGTTGCTTGTTTTCAGAGCGCAGAATTTCCGCTTCGTTCTCGGCAGCTGCTGTAATTTCCTGCGCCTTAGAATTGGCTGTATAAAGCGTTTCCTGCGCCTGAGTGCGCATTTTGTCCGCCTGAAATTCGGCTTCTTTCCTGATGTGCTTCGCCTCTATTTTCGCGCTCTCTTTGATAACCTCCGCGTCTGCCTTAGCGTCACGCATAGCATTGGAATATACATCTACCGGAAGCGTTTCACCTCTGTAATCAGACTGCTCCTCCGCTTTGGTTTTCGTTTCAATTCCATAGCAATTACAGATATCTTTCAGAATCTGGCGTTCCTTATCACGCCATTCATAAAATGCCGTGATTCTATTAGTGTAACCCATGCAGGCGAGCGCTCTCTCGAATCCCAACTGCTTCTCCGGACCTTTCTTGTAGCCCTCGCCGATCGGCACGAAATCAATGTGCAGATGTGGAGTTCCGTGCCACTCGTCATTGTGCATAACCGAGCAGGCAATGGCAAAATTCGGATTGCGTTCTTCAAAGGACGGCAGTTCAAAATCGGCTTCAACATCTGGATTATCAACATTTTCGAGACGCTGATTTATGCCATTCCCTACCTTGTTGTAACGACCTCCCTTGTAGTAGATTTCAAGCATATTCCGTGCTTTTTCAGACTTTGGATTTGCTAATAAGTTGCGACTGTTTGACACAACATTCCCGTCAACATCGTAGTAATTCCTAGCCGACTTATCCCACTTAACTTTATTTCCGTTCTTGTCTATGAAGTTGTCGTACTCGTCCCTCATGAAGTTCCCGAACTCTCCGCAATCGCCAATCTGGACAACCATTTCATTGAACGATTTCACAGAGTTTTTACCGCGCTTATTGGACATAAGCACAGCGTTAGCTTCTACTGAATTCGGATCAGTTCCGAACAAATATTTGAAATAATTGTCACTGGTATATGAAATTCTATCCTTACGCTTTTGCGTAGAAATGTACTCGTCAATTGAATCGCCGAAAGCCGTCTGATAGGTCTCTTCAAGACTGCGATTTGCAAAGAAAATATTATTCACTGCGAGATCAGGATCAGTGTTGTAAGGATCGAATTCCCTGCGATTATGCGCAAGATTCCCCGGCTGCCCCTTTGATTTACTCTTGCCCAGACCACAATTCACATTCGTAGTAATTCCAGTTGGCATAGTAACGCTCCTTTCAACGCACTATTGCGTAGTCAATAGTTTCATACGCCGTTACACCATTGACAGAAAGCGAGCTTTCCGTCAATGGTTGGCGCAAGGGGATACCCCTTGACCCAGAACTTATTAGCCGATTCCTGCTGCTTTTCACCGGAGCAGACTCCGGTCGGAATTCCCCTGATGGGGGGGATTTTCGCATAGACTACGGAATGAATCTTCGATATTGAAATACCCCAGAAAACAAAAAAGAGCATGAATCATATACTCAAAGTGGAGTATAAATTCATGCTCGAAATGTGTCTTGCATCCGAACCTTGCCTTAGCGAAGGACGCGGCTCTTTCATGGGATGTAGCGCTATGCGATTGTAGGTTCAGAACCATTGCTGTCAGCAGCGGTTCAGCCATGTATATTTTACATTATTTTGCCATCATTGTCAATGGCTTTAGCTTGAATCTGATGTAGAAAATATCATATATCGTTTGTTCAATTTCACTATACTTTGTCTGACTGTAAAATTGGAATTTAGAGATTCCCTTTATATATGCCTTTGTAAATACACCATATCTATTAACTGTACACCGCCCTCATAAATTGGGTGGTCATAATTGTCAGTAAAGAAATTCGGAACATTATGAGAACGTACAAATCCACATCTTTCATAAAATGGTATCGTCAATGGACTGTCGCCTGTTCCAACCTGCAAAACAGAATATTCATCTGCATAATTGTTGGCAAGAAAATCAATCAGTGCTTTGCCATAGCCTTTCCCCTGACACTTCGGATCAACTGCAATATTCTTGATTTCAAGTATTCCGTTACCCTCATCTGTGACAACACATTCAGCTTTTACATTATTGTCTTCAAGTACATACATAGTACTTTTTTCAAGATAGAGATCAACCATACTCTCCTGCTCATCAGCTAATAGCAATAATGAGATAAATTGCTTTTTATTTTCGTTCACCTTTCGAATTTTCATGTCCATCACTCCGTCATATTCCGATATGTCGATGATTTTATTATAACATAGAATTACAGTCAAGTCAAGCAATACACGCTAACAACAATCTTAATTCAAGAAACGCACATTTGTTTTCATCGCTTGATATGCCTTAAACAAGATGTTTTTGTCGTTGCTTGCGCAACGACGGTTTATTATAAAAGTCTGTTAGGCTGAATTTAACTAAAGGTTTGTCGTCGCGGGGCGCCGACCGGTGTGTTATTAAAGGTCTTATAAGACCAGAAAATTTTAAGAAAGACAGGTAAATACCAACATGAAAATCTCAGATATCAAGTTCAGGAAATCCCTCACTGGAGGAACCCTGAAAGCAGTCGCTTCGCTGACAATTGACGGCTGTATTGCGGTTCATGAACTCAAGGTAATTGAAACCGACCACCTATTCGTGTCTATGCCGAGCCGCAAGGACGAATCCGGAAACTACCACGATATCGTTCACCCAATCAACGAGAACGCACGCAATCTCATTGAAAGCGCCGTACTTGCCGCTTACAGAATCTACGCTGAAAGTCAGGCTCTCATCGCTGAAATCAACATCAACTCTTAAAACAGAAAGGACAACCAAAATGAACATCACAGAAATAATATTCAGAAAGACATTCGACAGCGGAAAGCTCCGTGCAGTAGTATCAATCACTCTGGACGGCTGTTTCGCAATCCACGAAATCAAGCTGATTCAGACCGACCACTTGTTCGTTGCAATGCCCTACCGCACGGATTCCTACGGCATAAGCCACGACATTGCGCACCCAATCGGAGGAACTGCACGTCACGAACTTGAAAGCGCAATCATCAGTGCATACAAGGATTACATTGCAGCTCACGAAACCTCCGAAATTGAGAACGTTACAGCGTAAAATAAAAATGCTCCGTTTTTTAGCAAAATTCGGAGCATTTTTGCTTCTTATATGTAGAAATTTCGGCACGGAATTTGTGCAACTTGTCTTGGACTTGTAATTTCAGCTGTAAAACTTCACGTAAACGTGAAGTTTCAGCGTCAAGCAACTGGATTCGCCTCTTGTACCTCACGGTTGACAACTTACACATTATATGGTATAATCTTTCCACGACAATAACAAATATTTCAAGGAGGTGCAGCAAATTGGCAGATAAAAACTTCCCCATTAACGACAACAATCTGGCAATCGCTTATTATCGATTTTCTTCGCACTCGCAGAACGAGGCTTCGATCGACCAGCAGCGTGACTGCGCTCACGAATACGCAGTCTCAAAGGGACTCACCATCGTCAGGGAATACTCAGACGCCGCAATTTCGGGAACTACGAACGCCCGCCCACAGTATCAGCTCATGCTGTCGGAGATCGACAAAATCAAGCCTGCCGTGCTTATTCTCTGGAAAACCGACCGGCTCGGGCGCAATAAAATCGAGCTGATAGTCGCCAAAAAGATGATTCGCGAATCGGGCTGCCGCATTCATCTGATTGCTGAGCCTACGCCGGACGATTCGCCGGAATCCGGGCTGATGGAAACAATACTTGAGGGCATGACCGAGTTTTACAGTAAGAACCTCTCCTGCAATATCCGGCGCGGAATGGAGTACAATGCCCGCCACGCTCTTTTCAACGGACACGCGGTTTTCGGATATTGCGTTGGCTCCGACAAGAAATATGTCATCAATCCGGCGCAGGCTCCTTTCGTGCAGAGGATGTTCACAGAATACGCAGACGGAAAGGCGCTGACGGACATTGTTCGCGACATGGACGCTCAGGGATTACGCACCAGTCGTGGAGTAAAGTTTTCCGTGAACACGGTCAACAAAATGCTGAAAAACCGCGCGTATATCGGCGAATATCATTTCGGGGATATCGTTATTCCGGACGGAATGCCTGCGCTTATTGACGCTACGACCTTCGACCGTGTGCAGGAACGGCTCAGGCTGAATCAGCGTTTCGGCAGTCAGAGAAAGCAGGTTTCCATAACCGACGAAGCTCCGAGATTCTGGCTGACAGGCAAGCTTTTCTGTGGCGAATGCGGAAGTTCAATGCAGGGTATTTCCGGGACGAGCAAGACCAAAGCCAAGCACTACTATTACGGCTGCAAGGGTCAGCGTGCGAAGCGGTGCCACAAGAAAGCAGTCCGGAAAGCATGGATCGAAAAAATCGTTATTCGCATTCTTACAGATCTGCTCAATGACACTGAAAATCTCGCAAGTTTAGCCATTGACGCAGCAAATTATTACAACAAAAACTACCGTGACACGGGCTACCTTGAAAGTCTTGAAGCAAGGCGGCGCGAGGTCGAAAAGGGGCTTGCGAATTTCGTTAAGGCTATTGAAATGGGAGTGTTCAACGAATCTACCCAGAAACGCATGGCGGAGCTTCAGGAGGAAAAAAACGCGCTGACGGAAGCAATCGAAGCGGAGCTTGTACGGCAGGCTCTGTACGAAGACGAGCACAGCATTCAGGCATATTTCGACAAGTATCTTCACGCGGATCTGAACGACCCAGATGTGCGTGAATCTGTTCTGAACTACTTCGTGGACAAGATATGGCTCTACGATGACAAGCTCGTTATTTCAGGCTGGTTTTCGGAGGATAAGACTGAGATCCCTTTTGATATGGTGGACGAAGTTACTAAAAACGGCGCGGCGGGCGGGTTTGTCTGCCGCGTGGATTGCTCCACCAAACAACCAATATGTCAGAATGGCTTAACCGTGCAGTTCGTACTGCATTGTTAAGCCATTTGCTTTATTCTTTTCACCCGATGAACCCATCAGGGCATGCGATAAATCCCGTCACCAACAATGTGGCGGCACAGGAGTTCCGCGAATATCAGCGCCACCCTAGTGGCTCATCATCTCAGCCATTCCGGAGAACATATCCGCGATGAACCCAGGGGTCTCCGGGAGTTCCTTCATGATTAGCTCCCTGACCTCCGCCGCCGGGGCTGACTCGCTCACTTCAACAGCGCCCCGCACAACATCTCCGATAGCCACATGAGCGCTGGTGGAATATCCCCCGCACGAGATATGAGAAGCATCAGCCGCTCCCCCGACCGCGTACATTCCGCATGCTGAGCCGCCGAAAGCAAGCCAGCCCGCAGACGCCCCTCCGAACGCGATAAACCCCGCCGCGAGCGCTCCAAATGCAAGCACCCCAACCGAGAAAGTCCCCAGCGCCAGAAGCCCCGCAGAAATCAGCCCGAACGAAACCACCCCAACAGACAGGAATCCCCCGGCAACAACTCCCACCGCCTTGTTACCAAGAGCGAAAATTCCCTTTGCAGCGTACCTTCCGGCTCCAAAATTTATATGTACCAGCGGAAGCCCCCGGACGGTCCGCCTGCTTTTGTACTCAAAGTGCAGCCGGGACCTCAGCGGTTTAGTATACTGTATCGCTTCAGCAGGTTCGGAGGGTTCGGAGGGTCTGGAAGCCTCCTGCGGCTCCCCCTTTATAAGCTCGTCGGTGCTGACTCCGAATATGTCGCTCATCATAGCTAGCTTCTCAAGCTCCGGAGTAGTGGAGCCAAGCTCCCATTTGGAGACGGTCTGGCGCGTCACGCCGAGCCGCTCCCCGAGCTGCTCCTGCGACCAGCCCCTTGAATGGCGCAGCTCAGTCAGTTTCTCTGAAAATTTCATATTATTACCTCCTGGTTTTTGTATGCCTTGTGCTATAAATATACCACAATCAGCGCTGAATGTCTACCAATTTCCGTTTGAAGTCTGTCAACCAAACTTAACATCGGCTCTGTTATGCGGTTTTCAGACATGTGACAGAATTAGTGGTCCACCCCGCCTCCAACAAAAAGTACTTGATTTTTTAGGAATTATGTGGTATATTATAAGTAGCACATTTCCCGCCGGTAATCGGCGTATTATAATTATATTATGATGTGGAGGTAAATAATGTCCGTTAATCTTCAGAAGGGTCAGAAGGTCGACCTTACCAAAGGAAACACCGGCTTAAAGACCATACTAGTAGGCCTTGGCTGGGACGAGGCTCCCAGAAAGTTCTCGCTTTTCTCAAAGCACGAGGATATCGACTGCGACGCTTCCGCGCTGCTGATAAGCGCTCAGACCGGCAAGCTGAACGGTCCTGTGGACGTCGTATATTTCGGTAATCTCACCCACCAGACCGGCGCAGTCCACCACATGGGCGACAACCTGACCGGCGCGGGCGACGGCGACGACGAGCAGATACTCGTTGAACTGCCGAAGCTTGGGAACGCATATTCAAAGATAGTATTCGTTGTGAACATCTACCAGGCTATGCAGCGCAAGCAGCATTTCGGTATGATAAAGAACGCCTTTATACGCCTCGTTGACGCGGAAAAGGGCGTTGAGCTGTGCAGGTACAATCTCTCGGAGAACTACGACGGAAAGACCGCGATGATCTTCGGCGAGATCTACCTTTACAACGGCGAATGGAAATTTAACGCGATCGGCGAGCCTACCAACGACAATGGTATCTCGGAGCTTGCCGCAAGATATCAGCGCTGATTTTAAGGAGGTTTTATCATGACAAAGAAGCTCGTAATTATCGCAGGGATAATCGGACTGGCAACAATAGCAGCCGCAGCGGTTGCGTTCTTCCTCACCAAGAACAAGACCATCGCGGAAGCCCTCGACTGCGAAGAAGACGACGAGATCTGATCTCTGTGACCCAAGCAAACCGCCCTGTTGAATGCGGGGCGGTTTTTATTTCTATATTTCAGGAGAACACCATGGCAAAGGAAAAAGAAGTCAAGACAAACGCAATGCGCATGCTGGACAAGCTCAAGCTTCCCTATAAGGTCCACCTTTATGAATGCGACGAATTCATCGACGGCGTACACATCGCCGAACTCCTCGGGGAGAGCTGCGACAGCTGCTTCAAGACCCTCGTCACCGTCGGCAAAAGCGGGAACTACTACGTTTTCGCCCTGCCCGTCGACAAGGAGCTCGACATGAAAAAGTGTGCCCGCGCAGTCGGCGAGAAATCGCTTGAAATGGTGCATGTCAAGGATATCAACGCCGTGACCGGATATATCCGCGGAGGCTGCACCCCCATCGGAATGAAGAAGCAGTACAAGACCGTTATACACAAGTCCGCACTGGATTTCGAGCAAATGATAATCAGCGGCGGAAAACTCGGCGCCCAGCTGGAGCTTGCCCCCGCAGACCTCGCGAAAGCCTGCAGCGGCTCCTTCGAGGATATCATCGCGGAATAACGCCTTACGCTGCCGCACGCCCGGCGCGGGACCCAGACTACATGAGGTCACCTCTAAAAACCTTGTTTGAGTGAAAATGTGTATAGCACACCGACTGCTTCTTCAAACCTCCTCGTAAGGCATACAGCCTTACTTCGTCGGCTTTCATCGCATTCGGCGCACTCTACCCATTTTCCCTTTTCAAACCGGTTTTTAGAGGTTCCCATGAATAACTAACGGAGAACACTATGAAAAAACTCATCGCCGCAGCAGCGGCTCTACTACTTACGGCAGGTATAGCGGGACTTACCGCATGCTCCGGCAGCGCCGAAGCCTCCGTAGCTTCGACGAAATCCGGCAGCGAACTCACCGCGGCGGGAATAAAGCTGAACCTCCCGGAAAACTGGACCGCGACAGTCGGCGACAAGGTATACGAAATAGTGCTTGACAGCGCAGGTTCCGGCAGCTCGTCCGACGTCGAGTCGTTCAAGAAGCTGTGCGAGGATAACGGAACAGCCTACCTTGCGTACGCCGTGAACTCCGAGGGGACTGCGGTGCTGACTCTCACGTCGCTCAGAATAACCCCCGACGAAACCACCGGCGAGATACTCACCGCCGGGGACTACGCACGCCAGAACCACGATACCGCAGTATTCAGCTATCAGGCAAGCGGAATGTACATCAGGAACTCCAGCTTCGGCGAGGAGCAGCTTGCAGGCAGGAGCGGGTATCTCTCCCACTTTGAGCTGTGCTCCGACGAGGAGGTCTCGGAGCTGATACTGGGTCAGTCTGAGTTCACCTTTGAGCAGGACGGAAAGTTCTACTCCATTCAGACCTACTACCACAACGAGAACGCCGCCGCAGACGTCGACGAGATACTCGCCGGAATGACCGCGCAATGAGAGATATCCGCAGCATAAAAGCCGCCGTTTTCGACCTCGACGGAACTCTCCTTGATTCTACCGCCGCATGGGAAGGTCTTGGCGAGCGCTACCTCGCCGGGCGCGGGATAACTCCCGAGCCGGGGCTTGACGAGAAGCTCCGCTGCATGGCTCTGCCCGACGGCAGCGCGTATCTGAAATCCGCCTATTCCCTGCCGGAGCCTCCCGACGAGATACTCCGGGATATCCTGCGCGGAATCGAGGAATTCTACCTCGCCGAATGCCCGCTGAAACCCGGCGCGCAGGAGCTTCTCGGGCTGCTCTCGCGGCGCGGAGTGGGTATTTCCGCAGCCACCGCCGGAGATGAGCGCCTTGCGCGCGCCGCATTAGAGCGTCTCGGGGTGCTCGGGTATTTCTCCGCGCTGCTGACCTGCGAAGGCTACGGCGGCAAGGACAAGCCTGATATATTCCTGAACGCGGCAGCCGCCGCGGGCGGAATTCCGGAAAACACCGCGGTTTTCGAGGATTCGCTCCATGCGCTCCTCACCGCGAAGCAGGCGGGATTCCTCGCCGTTGGGGTGTACGACCCCGGCGAGCCTCAGCAGGAAAAACTCAAAGCCAGCGCCGACTACTATTTCAGGAGCCTGTCCGACTGCTTCGGGCTATTCCTGGCTATTCCTGGCTATTCGCTGAGCTTTAACAGCGCGTCCGCCATGCAGTCGCCGAGAAGCTCCCCGGAGTAGACCGCTTCGTCAAGCGAATTCGCGTGGCTGCCGACCTCTATCAGCAGCGAACCCGTGGAAACATGCTGATTGTAGTTCCGGTAGTCGAACAATATAGGTCTGGCAAGCCCGGGATACAGCTTCTCAGCCGAGCTTTGTATCATGCACGCCAGCCTGAAATTCTCGAGATAATCCGGCATATTTCCGAATCTTCCGTCATCGCAGCCGGTTATCACCATGAACTGCGCGGCGTTCCTGCCGTTTATCTCCGCCACCGGAGCAGTCCGGCTGCCGTCCGCAGAGGATATCGCGTCCCGGTGGAGGTCGATTATAACCTTTATCGACGGGTATTCCTCGAGCGCGGCGCGTATCGTAACTTCGCTGCGGTCGTACGCGCCGGTGTACGCCGGGTAGTCGTGTATCGTGCCGTCGTGCAGCACCGATATCCCGTGCTCTGCGAGCTTCTGCGCGAGCACGTCCCCGACCCGGATCATGTTGTAGTCAGGGTCGCGGGTACGGAACGGGTATTCCGCGTCGTAGTAGCTGCGCTGGTACGGCTCGTAGCTCTCTGTGGTGTGCGTGTGGACTATCAGCACCTGCGGCTCCTGCACGTCCGGCGTTACCACTATGTCCGGCTGGGACTCCGCGGCTGCGGTCAGCTTCTCGGCGCTGTCGGAGGTGCAGTTCCACACCACTCCCCCGCCCGGGAGGTCTATGTAGTCGTCGCCAACGTAACCGCCGTAGTGCTTCCGGTATATCGGACCGCTCCTGTTCCCCGCTGAGGTGCGGTCAACTCCGTCGTCGAACTCCGCAATGTTCTGGGTTATTACCCGTGCATACGGCTCTGATGGCGCTTCCGATGTTACAGCGGTCGGCTGGGGCGATTCCGGAGTTTGCTCTGTTTGCTCTGTTTGCTCTGTTTGCTCCGCTGTCAGCTCCGCCTCCTCGAGGGTGAGCTGAAGCTCGGCTGCCTCGGTGCATTCCGGCGGAGATTCCTCCGTCAGCGGCTGTTCTTCCTCTGAAAAGATGGGGTTTCGCGCCGGAAACGCCGTCGTGTTGTCCGGGAGCTTTATCCCGGCGGTCAGCAGCGCCGCGTGACGTGCGGCTCCCCATGTGACGCTTACCGCGTCCGAAGGGCTTGTCCCCCCGGCTGCAAGAATTGCAAATACCGCTGCGGTAGTTCCCGCGGCGGTAATTATTTTTTTCCGATCCATGCTGTTTCCCCTCCGTGTATCCAGATATATGTATCTACATCTGCTTCATATATATGCGGATAACAGAAGGATTATTCCATGAACTTTGCGACAATTAACGACTATATAAAAATATCCCCCGCGAAACAGCAGGGGATATCTGAATATCAGCTTGTGAGCCTGACCGCTGGAATTACTCAGCGTCGAGAGTCTCGTTGTCCTCCATGAGTGCCTTGATGGAGAGGGAAACTCTGTTCTTCTCGGTGTCGATGTCGATGATCTTAGCCTCAACTTCCTGGCCAACAGTCAGAACATTGTTGATGTTGGTAACTCTCTCAGTGGAGATCTGGGAAATGTGGATCAGACCGTCAACGCCGGGAATGATCTGTGCGAATGCACCGAACTCAGTAATGCTTACGATAGTAGCCTTGATAACATCGCCGATCTGGTACTCCTCAACGAACTTTGTCCAGGGGTTCTCATCGGGATCCTTAGCGGAGAGGGAAACTCTCTTCTTCTCAGGGTCGAAGGACTTAACGATAACGGTGATCTTGTCGCCTTCCTTAACGATGTCCTTGGGGTGGCCGACTCTGTTCCAGGTCAGCTCGCTGGTTCTTACCAGGCCGTCAACCGGACCGATGTCAACGAATACGCCGTAGTCCTCGATGGAGCGAACCTCGCCCTCGAACTTCTGACCAACCTGAATGTTCTCCCAGAACTTAGCTCTCTCAGCGTCGCGAACCTCTCTGGCAGCCTGACGGATAGAACCAACAACTCTGTTGCGCTGCTCGTTGATCTCGATTACCTTGAACTGTACGGTCTTCTTAACCAGATCCTCAAGCTTGCCGCTTCTCGGAACGCCGGTCTGGGAAGCAGGGATAAATACTCTTGTGCCGTTAGTTACAACGATCACGCCGCCCTTGACTGCCTGTGTAACCACGCCCTCGAGAGTCTCGTTAGCTTCCTTGGCTGCGGCGATCTTCTCCATGCCCAGCGCGGAATCTACTCTCTTCTTGGAGAGGAATACAACACCCTGAGAATCGTCTACCTTTGTAACGATAGCGTCGATCTCGTCGCCGACCTTAACGATGTCCTCAACCTTAGCGTTGGGGTCGTTTGTCAGCTCGTCGAGGGGTATGTAACCCGTGTGCTTTGTACCCAGCTCTACAACAGCCTCGTTCGGCTTAACGCTTACAACTGTTGCCTTAACTTTGGCGCCGTTATATAATCTCTTGCTCTCGGACTGCTCGAACAGTGCTGCAAAGCTCTCCTCATTTTCATTATTGTTGATGATCTCGCTCATTTTTAAATGAACCTCCTTTATTGTATAGGCGGGAGTTGAAGCTCCAGCCGTTATTCCGATAATACTATCGGAGTGCAGACCACTGATGATCTGCGGGGAAAGCTCTGAGGCACTCTCGATGAACACTGTGCGGCAATATCTCGAACAGATTTCAGCTAACTTTCCTGTGTTTGAGCTGTGCCTTCCTCCGACTACCAGCATAAGGTCAGCCCGTTTTGCAAGCTCCTCTGCGTTAGCCTGGCGCTCTGAGGTGGCGTTGCATATCGTATCGTATATCTTCACGCAGCTATATTCTTCCCGGATAATCTCCGAATATTCCAGAAATCTGCTGCGGTCGAAGGTGGTCTGTACAACGAGGATCGCTTCCCCGCCGGAAGCCCTGCACTCATCAAGAACGCTCCGGACTTCATCGAGCGCCATGCACGCGGCTGCCCTGCAGTTCGCATGCCCCATAATGCCCTGTACCTCCGGGTGCCCCCCGTCGCCGAGAATGATCACCGTGGAATCCGCGGGCTGCTCCGACACTATTTTGTGGATACGCTTCACAAACGGACAGGTCGCGTCCAGCAGCACGGAGCATACCGCCTGCGCCCTTTCCTCGGTATCCCTGCCGACCCCGTGGGAACGTATCACCAGGGGCTTTCCCTGCGCGTCCTGCACGTCTGCGGCTATATGAACTCCCCTTTTTTCAAGGGAATCGGTAACTATCGTGTTATGGATAAGCGGACCCAGCGTGAAAACCTCGCCGTATTTATCCGCCGCCTGCCCGGTAAGATCTATCGCGCGCTGAACGCCGAAACAGAATCCGGACTTATCCGCGGTCTCAATCAACATCAGGCATGTTCTCCCGGAGTTTCGCTATCTCGTCCATTATCGTGGAGCTTACCTGCTTAAGCATCTTTCTGTCGCTTATGTCGACGTCGAAATGCTTCGCCGGGATTTTCTCCCCGATCGAGATGTAGATATTCTGGCGGAATTTCTTCCTGCCGTACTGGATATACACCGGAACAACCGGCACCTTAGCCTGCGCCGCGATAATCGTAACGCCGCTTTTCGCCCTTCCGAGCGTGCCGTCCTTGGAGCGGGTGCCCTCCGGAAAGATAACGAATATACGCCCTTCCCCGAGGCTCTCCAGCGCCTTTTCGATCGCAGTGTTATCCTTCGCGCCCCGCCTTACCGGAAACGCGCCGAGCTTGGAAATAAGCCACGAAAATATCGGGTTTATCTCGAAAAGTTCCTCCTTCGCCATGAAGGTGTACTTCCCCTTGAAGGTGATGCCCACCACAGGCGGATCGTTGTTCGACACATGGTTGCTGGCGATTATGTAACCGCCCTTTTCCTTGGGGATATTCTCCCCGCCGATGACATGTATATGATAAACGATGATGTAGAATAATCTTGCGCAATTCCGGAGAAACGAATAGAACATCAGAGCTTCTCCTTTATTAAGCTGCAGATCAGTTCGCAGGACTGCTCAAAATCCAGCCCCGAGGTATCCGCAAGCACCGCGTCGTCCGCCTGCTTCAGCGGAGCCGCCGCCCTGTGCGAATCGTCGTAATCGCGCTTGTTGAGATCCGCGAGGACCTCCTCGAACGTGGTCTGTACACCCTTGGCGCAAAGCTCGTCGTAACGGCGCTTCGCCCTTATCTCCGGCGCGGCGGTGAGAAAGATCTTCACCTGCGCGTTGGGAAGAACGACCGTTCCGATGTCGCGACCGTCCATGATAACGTTGTTTTCAGCGGCAATACCGCGCTGGATACCCAGCAGCGCCGCCCTGACCTCCGGCACGGCAGAAACCGCGGAAGCCGCCATCGAGATCTCCGGCAGCCTTATCTCCGAGGAAACGTCCTCGCCGTTGAGGTAAATATGCTGAACGCCGTCGCAAAGCCGTATTTCGGGCTTTATCTCCGGCAGCCTGGAAGCGATATCGGCAGGATCCTTCATATTAGTGCCGCACCTGTGACAGTACAGCCCAACCGCTCTGTAGAGCGCCCCGGTGTCCACATAAATGAACCCGAGCTTCTTTGCCGCCTCCCGTGCTATGCTGCTTTTTCCAGCTCCTACGGGGCCGTCGATCGCCGCCGCGATATGCTTTTCCGGCATAAACATCACCTGAACGAACCACTATGCAAGTGGCTGAAATGTGAAAAAATGTAAATAGGCGAAACTACCCCCTACATTTATTCAATTTATTATAGCACACCTCAAAAAAAATTGCAAGTGTTTTTTTGCAATTTCATTGAAATTTCACGCAAAAAGTGAAAAAAACTGTCGCAAGTGCCGATTCCCGGTCGGAAAATTCACGCCTGCGAAACAGCGAGCGCCGCGGAGTACGCCGTAGCGAACGCGATCTGCAGGTTGAACCCTCCGGTGTAGCCGTCGCAGTCGATGATCTCCCCTGCGAAATACAGCCCCGGACACAGCCTGCTCTCCATCGTGTTGGGGTTTATCTCCTTCACGGAGACGCCGCCCCTGGTGACGATAGCCTCCTCCACCGGGCGGAAGCCCCTGATATGCACCGTCAGCCCCTTGAGGAGCCTTCCCAGCTCGCGGCGCTGCTCCTTTGTGACCTCGTCGACCTTTTTGTCGGCGGGTATCCCGGAAAGCTCCGCCACGACCGGTGCGAGCTGCGCCGGAAGAAGCCCCCGGAGGCTGTCCGCGAAGCGCATTCCCTTGCGCTCCCCGAAATCCCGGAGAATACGCGCGTCAAGCTGTTTTTCGGACAGCGCGGGCTTTAAATCTATCACAACCGAGTATTTCCCCGGCTCCATCGCCGGAATGTGCGCGGAAGCGCTCAGGATCGTGGGACCTCCCACGCCGTAAGCGTTGAAAAGAAGCTCCCCGAAATCCTCGTAAACGGCTTTGCCGCCGCACATCAGCTTCATCGAAACATTGCGGAGGTCAAGACCTGCCGCGCGGCTCACCCAGCGCTCCTCGGTCTCCATCGGGATAAGCGACGGCGAGCGCTCCGTGACGGTATGCCCCGCCTGCTGCGCGAGGGCGTACCCGGAGCCGTCCGAGCCGGTCAGCGGGTAGGAAAGCCCTCCCGTCGCGAGCACCACCGCCCGCGCCCGGACTTCCCTGCCGGAGATCAACGCTCCGGCGCACCTGCCGTCCTCGATAACCAGTCTGGTGCAGTTCCCGCGTATTATCTCCACGTTCAGCCTGCGGAGCTGATTTTCAAGCGCGTTAACCACGTCGCCCGCCTTGTCGGAAACAGGGAAAACGCGCTGTCCGCGCTCGGTTTTCAGCGGAACTCCCAGCCCCTCGAAATACTCCATCACGTCCGCGGGGGAGCACTTAGAAAGCGCGCTGTAAAGGAACCTGGGATTTCGCGGAACGTTTTTCAGCACGGTCTCTGGGTCGCAGTTGTTCGTGACGTTGCAGCGCCCCTTGCCGGTTATCCCGAGCTTCCGCCCGAGGGATTTCCCGTGCTCCGCGACGGCGGCGGAAAGTCCCGTTTCAGCAGCGCGGGCGGCGCAGTACATTCCGGCTGCTCCGCCCCCGATTATCAGTATATCAAACATCTTTCTTGTAAACGTCGTTGTTGTCCCAGAGGGTCTCCAGCTTGCGGAAGGTCTGCTCCACGCGGCAGCGGTTGCGGTTTGAAACGGCTACGATAAGCGCGTTGAGAAGGCTCATCGGAGCTACCAGGCTGTCCACGAAGCTAACCATGTCGGAATAAGCGCACAGCGTCGTGTGAGCGTATTGCGCCAGCGGGGAATTCTCGCTGTCGGTGATGGCGATTATCTGGGAGCCGCAGTCATGCGCGAACTTGCACGCGTTGATGGTGCTCTTTGCGTACCTCGGGAAGGAAAGCCCGATGAAAACGTCCCCCTCGCCTATGTGGATCATCTGCTGGTAGATCTCGCTGGTCGCAACGGAGCCGATGAGCGTCACCTTGTCGAATATCAGCCTGAGATAGTAGTGCATGAAGCTTGCAAGAATGCCGGAGCTCATAGCGCCCTGAATGTAGACGCGGCGGGCGTCCACGATGGTGTTAACGGCGTTGTCGAAAGCCTCGCGGTCAACGTTTTCGAGGGTATGGCGTATCTTATCCATATCCTGGGTGAGGACTCCCTCGATGGGGTCGAGGTCGCCGATACGGCTTCTTGTAACGTCCATGCGCTGAATGGAGGTCAGGCGGTTCTTTATGTGGCTCTGGAGCGAGCGCTGGAGCTGCGGGTAGCCCTCGTAGCCAAGCTCGATAGCAAAGCGGACAACGGTGGATTCGCTGACGTTCACGGCGTTGCCGAGCTTGAGCGCGGTCATGTACGCCGCCTTTTCGTAGTGGTTGAGAATATAATTCGCGATGAGCTTCTGACTTTTTGAGAAAGTCGGCATCATCTGTTCTATCTGTTGGAGAAGATCTTCCTTCATTCCTGCACCTCTTTTGTGAATTTTATGATTCTTTCTGAAAATAATTCATGCGATTTCCCAGACGGGAAACCGCTCCTGCTTATATCATACACCATTTGCAGATTTTTTGCAAGCGGTTTTGAAAAATCTTTTATAAATCAAGAACCATAGCAGGTTATTTTTCCCTTTTGTTCACCAATAATGTGTAAAGGCGGAGGTATTTCGCCGCCGCCTTTGAAAGCACAACATCGGATTTACTGCAAAATCACTCGAGGTATTCTCCGACTATCCGCACCATCATATCATTGAGCTTCTCGACATCGTAGCTGCCGATGGTGGGTTCAATGTGGTCGTACCCTATGCCGCTGTCATTGGTGAGGAACGTGTAGGTGCCGCCGGTTTTCAGCGCCATGCTCCGCAGCAGGTACTCGCAGGACTTGTCAACGCCGCTCGCCGCCACCGGAACTATGCGTATGCCCTTTTCAGCGGCTTCGCCGACGTGCTTCACCGTTTCGTCGATTATCTGCACGTCCCCGTGCGGCGGAGCGTCCAGCACAAGGAACATCACCTTAACGGAATCCTCGTCCCATTCGTGGGAAACCGCGCTCTTCAGCGCTGTGTGCACCGCCTCGGGAGTGTCCCCGCCGCCGTCAGCGGTCTGCTCGGATATCGCCGTTACCGCCGCCGCGAGGTCGGTGGTGAACGGGTATTCCCGCACTACGTACTCGTCGCCCTCGTCGCGGTAGAAATTCACACTTATCCGGGTCGGGACATTCGCGTTTTCACTGCGGATACGCGTCACCACGTCCTCAAGTTCGCATACCAGGTACTCAAGCTCGTCGCCCATGGAGCCTGTAGTATCGCACATTATCATCAGGTCGAGGGACTTCGGAACGGGCTCAGCCGCGCCGTCCAGCGTGAATTCCGGCTCGATGCCGCCGTTTACCGTCTCCGTGAACGTCTGGGTGCTGCCGCCGTATTCCACGGTGAATTCCTCGGCGCCGCCGGACATTTCAGACTTCGCCCAGAACAGGTACGCCCTGCCCTTGTTGTCGGTGACTGCGGAAGTCCCCATTCCGGAGACCTTCGCGCCGGAAACCACAGCGCCGGAGCTGTCCCTGACCGTCACAGCCGCGCGGTACTCCATTCCGGTGCGCCAGGTCTCCAGGTATCCCGCCCAGTCTGCGCCGTAGTTGCTGCTGGAATACAGGCTGTTCCAGAAGTCCCAGTTTTCGTTGTCGTTCCACTCGCCGCCAGTCAGAAGTCCCGCGCGCGGGTCTATCCACGGCTCCTCAGGCTCTATCGGGTCTATGGGTCCGATGGGGTCGATGGGGTCTATCGGAACTAACGGGTCTGTCGGCTCGGGGCACTCTGCAAAGCCGTCAGCCGCCGCCATTGCTGCGTCCGCGAATTCTTCCACTTCCGGCAGCGCCATGCCGCTGTCACCGCTCTTAACTCCTCCGATGTCGGTGGGGGCGTAGTCGTCTGAGGGCGACTCATCTGCGGAGTGCTCCGGTGCAGCAGTTGAAGGCGCGGCGGTAGACATAACCGGAGAAGAAGCCGCTGAATCAGCGGAACTAACCGGACTAACCGGACTAACCGAACTTGCTGAACCTGCCGAACCGCCTGAACCACCCGAATCAGCAGAAGCCGCAGAGGAATCCGGGGCGGAAACGCCAGCTCCGGAAGCGCCGGGAATTCCGTGCTCCGCGGAGCTTGCCGAGCTTGCAGGGCTTGCGGAACCTACAGAACCTACGGAACCCGCTGAACCCGTCAAAACCGCCGAACCTTCCACAGAGTTTCCGCCGGAAGAACACCCTGTAAGCAGCGCCGCAGCCGCCAGCAGAGCTATAACAGAACGTCTTTTCATAATCACCATACTCCTTTCGTGGGGGGCATTTGTATATAATACCAGGAACTCCCTGAAAAGGTTGCATTGAAATTCAGATACGCAGGCTTATAATAGGTATTATATATGACGATTGTGTAAAATGCATATAAATTCTCCCGGTTCATCAGGGCGCATTTTTTCCCGGAAAGGCTGAAATTATGCAAAAATCCTGCAATCGGTTGAAAACTCATGTTTATGTTGATTATTTTGTTGAAAGTTTTTTGTGTAATCTTCACAAGTGCAGGGCGAAATGAAAATGATTTATTCTGCAAAAAACTGAAAATCAGCGTTAAAAGTGTTAAATTTCAATTTTTGTGTTGACGGCTGAATCATTTTTGGATATACTATAACCAAGAGATAAGGGATAAGACAGCACAGAGCTGCGATCCCAACTCGGCAGTGCATATAACGGCAGTGCAGAACAAAGAAAGATAATACAACGGAAGTTCACTTCCGGCATTACGGCAGAACTTTTTTAGGAGGTTTTAAACTATGTGCATGAAAGACGTAGAAGTAAAGAACCAGGTTGGTCTCCACGCAAGACCCGCAACTTTCTTTATCCAGAAGGCTAACGAGTACAAGTCTTCCATCTGGGTCGAGAAGGAAGAGCGCAGAGTAAACGCAAAGTCCCTGCTCGGTATCCTCTCTCTCGGTATCGTTGGCGGCGCTAAGATCCGCATCATCGCTGACGGCAGCGACGAGCAGCTCGCTGTTGACGGCCTCGTTAAGCTCGTAGAGAGCGGCTTCTCTGAGTAATCTGACTCGGGACATATAAGCGGCGTTTCGCTGCAAAGAATCAGGATTTAGGGGCAGGATCCGTTCATACGGTTTCTGCCCTGATTTGTTTAGGCAGTGTAAATCGTTTACACACGCAATTTCGGAGGATCTATGAAAAAGACCATCGCCGCAGTTCTCGCGGCTGTTTCCATCTCCCTTGCCGCAGGCTGCGCAGCGAATCTCCCGGCGGGCTACGACAAATTCACCGCCGCACGAGAGAAATACGAGACCCTCAGCAGCGGCAGAGTGACCATGACCGACCTTACCACCGGCGATGAAATAATGCGGTTCAGCTTTTATTTCAACGTCAACGACGAGATGGTGTTCAGCTACTGGGGGAGCTGGCAGGGCGAAGAACAGCAGGCGTACAGCGACGGCGCAGAATTTTTCTACAAGGAATCCGGGGACGAGAAGTGGACGGTCATCGGCTCCGACGACGACGGGTACATCTACAATGTGTACAACCGCGGATACCGCTACCCCTACGCGGAGGGCAGGCTGTTCTTCCTTGCCGGGGAGGCTGTCCGGAATGCGGGGATAATCGAAAGCGGCGACGGCCCAACCTCCATCACCTACACCTACGACCCGGAGAAGCTGAATTCCGCTTCAATGCCCGGTGTGCAGGAGGATATCCAGAGCTTCGAAAGGCTGACCACGACCCTTGAGATCGACCAGCAGGGATATCCGTCGAGCTTCACCGAGGACGGCTCAGTAGTCACCGCCGCCGGAGAGGTCATGGACTTCAGCATGCGCATCGACATCTCCGATATCAACGATGTCTACGACGTACAGAACCCGGTCGGCGAGATCTACAAGAAGGGCGAAAAGCCTGCCGAAAGTTCGGAAAACTCAGGAAGCTCCGAAAGTTCGGGAAACTGATAAATCACCGCCGGAATGCGCTGATTACCGCGCTTCCGGCGGTTTTGTCTGAAAATTCCGTGAATTCGCTTCAGGCGGTTGCAAATTTCCCGGAAGTGTGCTATAATATTTCATAAGTGTAGAAAATAACGCAGTACTTATTTAAAAGTAATGGAGATAATATGAGCAACGAAAATCCAACGAGCACCCGCGTCAGCGCAGGCGCTTTATATGACAACACGTCAGCCGCCGGGGAATACCTGTTCTCGGTGATGATGGTCATGCTCGCCGCGCTCGGAAAGGCGCTGGCAAGGCTGTTGGCCGCGATAGACCGCCGTCTGGGCTGGCTCGGCGGCAAGATACTCAGCGGGCTGAAAATCCTCGGCGAGAAGATAGCTTCGCCGTTCCACAGGTACGGCATGGCTTTACGAATGGGCTGCGCCGACATACGCCGCGCCCGCGCAGACGGGATCATACCGGCATGCAAAGCCGGTTTCCGCATGGTAGGCCGCATTCTGTTCGGAAAGCGCGGACTTGCAGTCACGCTGTGCAACTGGGCGCTTCCGATAATTAGCTGCGTGTTCCTGTTCAGCGTGGTGACATACGCCAACAGCATGACCTACGCGCTGAGGCTCTCTGTAAACGGCGACCTGATGGGCTACGTTTCAGACGAGACGGTGTTCACCGAGGCGGAAAAAATCGTGCAGCAGAGGATAACCTACCTCGACAGCAACACCGAAATGTTCAGCTTCAACAGCGACTACACCGTTGAAATGGTGGGCTACGGCTCGACTATGACAAAATACCAGCTCGCCGATAAAATGCTTCAATCCATGGGAGCCGAGATCTCCTACGCATACGGAATGTACATAGGAAACTCCTTCTACGGAGCGCTCGAAACCAAAGACCGCGTAGACGCAGCTCTTGAGGACCTGCTCGACCAGTACCGCGAGGGCGGCGACGAGACCGTACAGTTTGAAAGCGAGATAAGCTACGAGCCGGGGCTGTACCTTACGGAAAGTATCGTCAGCGAGGACTCGATAATAAAGCTCATCACCTCTAAGAAGAGCGTTGCGGCGTACTACACCGTGGTCGATGGAGATTCCCCCTACGGCATACTCGACAAGCTCGAAATGTCCGAGGAGGAGGTCGCTCTGCTGAACCCCGGTTTCTCAATGGACAGCTCGCTGTTCATCGGCGATAAGATCCTGATAAACCAGGAGGAGCCGTTCCTTGCGGTTTCCGTCACGAGGACCGAGACCTACGACGAGCGCACTCCCTACGACACCACGTACACCGAGGATTCCACGCATTACGAAGGAACCTCCACGATAGTGCAGGAGGGCGTAAAGGGAACCGAGCGCGTTACCGCGAACGTTTCCTACATCAACGGCATTGAGACCCGCCGCAAGGTCATCGAGAGAGTAACTATAGAGGAGCCTACGACCGAGATAATCTCCATGGGCACAAAGGCAAAGCCTGCGGGAGTCACCGCTACCATACCGGATAACATGCCTATCGGACAGTTCCTGTGGCCGGTCGGCGGCGACGGCGGTCAGATCTCCGAGATGATGTACGGCTACGGCGGATACTACGGTCACAGCGGCATTGATATCTCCGCGCCGTACGGAACGCCTATCTACGCCGCGGAATCCGGTACGGTCATCCTGGCGTCGTGGTACTACGGCTACGGAAACTGCGTAATGATCCAGCACGCGAACGGCATGGTGACGGTCTACGGCCACGCAAGCTACTTGCACGTTTACGTAGGTCAGCAGGTAACTATGGGCGAGGTCATTGCGGACGTTGGTTCCACGGGACAGTCCACCGGCAACCACTGCCACTTCGAGGTGAGACTCAACGGAATGAACGGCATGCGCCTCAATCCGATAAATTACCTCCCATGGCACAGGAGAGCCTCCTGGTGCGTTGAGTACTGATAATATTAAGGAGCTGCATATTTCATGCAGCTCCTTTTTTACTATGGTCACCTCTAGAAACCTTGTTTGAGTGAAAATGTGTATAGCACACCGCCTGCTTCTTCAAACCTCCTCGTAAGGCATACAGCCTTACTTCGTCGGCTTTCATCGCATTCGGCGCACTCTACCCATTTTCCCTTTTCAAACCGGTTTTTAGAGGTTCCCCTATGAAAAATGGAGCTGTTTTCGCAGCCCCATTTTAATTTTGCACTCGATATCACACAAGGTATTCCCGCACAGCGGCGGCAAAATAGAAGCTCCCGCCGAAGTACATCAGACCGCCCTCGCGGTCGCGGCGCGCAAACTTGAGAGCCTCACGGGGAGAATGGAATATCTCCGCCCCGTCAAGCCCGGAGATGCGGCGCAGTTCCTCCGCAGGAACCTCCCCCTCGGAGAAGCCGTCGCAGAAATACACCCTGTCGAAGCAGGGCAGTATTTCCTGTAGAAACGCGCGGTGATCCTTCGTGTTCATCATGCCGATGAATGCAGTCCGGCGCTCGTACCCGGAATCCTCAAGCGCTGAGCGCACCGCCCTTGCCGCCTGCGGATTGTGTCCGCCGTCAAGCAGTATGTCCCCGGGGAGCAGCTCCATTCGCGCGGGGATCCTGGCACGCTCTATGCCCATCGCGATGTGCGCCGGAGTTACTCCGGCGCAGGTCAGCGCCTCTATCGCTGTAAGTGCGTTCGTTACCTGGTAGGCTCCGCCGAGGTTCAGGCGGTACTCCTGCCCCCTGTAGCGGAATCTGCTGCCGCGAAGCCCGGGCTTTTCCAGTATCTCCAGCTCCGAGCGGTCGGGAGTTATCAGCCTTGCGCCGGTCTGCGCGCAGCGTTCGCGGATAACATCCATCGCAGACTCCGGAATATCCAGTGCCGCAACAGCGTTACCGCCCTTTATTATGCCGCATTTCGAACGCGCTATCTCCTCCACGGTGCCGCCAAGTATCTTCGTGTGGTCAAGACCTATCGAGGTGAAAACCGCGCACTCCGGCTGCTTTATCACGTTCGTGGAATCCAGCGTGCCGCCGATACCCGCTTCCAGCACTACCCAATCCACCTGCTTTTCAGCATAGAAGAGGAACGCCGCCGCGTTAAGTATCTCAAACTGCGAGAATTCGAGACCGCCGCACTGCTCCGCTGCGTCGGCGACCTTGTTCAGGAGCCGCGCAAGGTCGGCGCAGGAGATCTCATACAGCCCGTCGGGGTAGCCTATCGCTATGCGCTCGCATACGCTGCGGACATAGGGCGAGGTAAATTTCCCCGCGGTGAATCCCGCCGCGGCAAGCGATGAGGCGCAGAACTCCGCCACGGAGCCTTTGCCGTTCGTACCCACGATGTGGATATAGCGCAGCTTATCCTGAGGGTCGCCTAGCTTATGGCACAGAGCCTCGAACCTGGACAGATCCTTCACCGGTGCGCCAAAGTGCGAGTACTGCCCCAGGAACTGTTCAATTTCGCCGCATCCGCAGTTCAGTGCCAGCCGCATTCGTCGTAGTCCTTCCACTTCTCATGGTAGCGCATCTCGTCCGCGAGCTTCATGCAGATGTAAGCCACCGCGCCTGCGACAACGATCACAGCGCCGATTATCGGGATAACTACCTTAGCGGTAGGGCCGATCTTCTTCTGAACTCTTTCGTGAATAGTTTTCATAGAATTACGTTCCTTTCTGTAATAACCTGTCGTTATTCGCCTGAGAGTAATTTGTACAGTTCCTTGCGGGAAACGCCCGCCGCCTGCGCGGCAGTCTTGCATGCCTCGGACAGCTTCATGCCGCCCTCGGCGTAGCCCCTTGCAAGTTCCGCTGCCTGCTCGATGGACATTTCCTCCGGTGCTTCCGGAGATGCTCCCTCGAGCACGATGACGTACTCGCCCCGGGGGTCGGTCTGCTCGTATAGCTGTATCAGCTCGCCGAGGGTCCCGCGCAGGACCTCCTCGTGCAGCTTCGTGAGTTCCCGGCAGAGAGCCGCGCGGCGCGTTCCGCCGAGAGTCTCCGCGAGATCCGCGAGGGTCTGCCGCAGCTTGTGCGGAGCCTCGTAGTATATCAGCGTGTGCGGGAGCTTCGCTGTTTCGGCTAGCCGCTGGCGGCGCTCCTTCTTATCCACCGGCAGAAACCCTTCAAACGCGAAACGCGCGGTATCTATTCCGGATATCGCAACGGCGGCGATCGCAGCGTTGCAGCACGGGACGGACTCCACCGGGACGCCCTGCTCATAGCAGCGCTGAACAAGGTACACCCCCGGGTCGGAAATGCAGGGCATTCCGGCGTCGCTTACCAGCGCAACGGAGTTCCCTCCGTGCAGCAGCTCGAGGATCTTTGCGCTTTTTTCCGCTTCGTGGGGCTTGTAGTAGCTCAGAAGCGGCTTTTTTATTCCGAAGTGGGTCAGCAGCCGGAGCGTTACCCGGGTATCCTCGGCGGCGATATAGTCCACGCTTTCCAGCGTTTCTATGCCGCGCGGTGAGAAATCTGAAAGGTTCCCGATAGGCGTGCCCACAACGTAGAGCTTACCTGTTTCAGTCATATAGCCTTGTGTACTCCTCGGTGTAGGATTTATCGTCGTTGCGCAGTATCATGGGCTTCTCGACGATCATGCCGGACTTCCCGCCCTTCTTTCCGGTCACGAGGAACAGCCACGGCTTGTCGAGAATGCTGTTGAACACGAACGTAATGCTCTTCGGCTCGATTTTGTTCTCGCGCATGGAGTTCAGCACGTCCGCGAGGCGCTCGGGGCGGTGGCACATCTTCAGCAGACCTCCGTATTTCAGGAGCTTCCCCGCTGCACAGCACACGTCGTCGATGTTGCACATCAGCTCGTGCCGTGCGACCGCCTGTGGTCTTGCAAGCTTCTCAAACCCGGAGCCGCTCGTCATGTAAGGCGGATTCGCGGTGACGATATCCATTGTCTCAAAGCCGATCTGGCTCTGCTTCAGCTCGCGGAGGTCGGCGAGGACCGGCTGGAGCCTGTTCTCAAGATGGTTTTTCTCAACGGACATCTTCAGCAGCTCGATCGCTTCCTCCTGTATATCCACGGCGTAGATAAGGTGCGGCTTTACGTTCTTGCAGAATATCAGCGGGATTATTCCGCAGCCGGTGCACAGATCGCAAACCACGCTGTCGGGCTTTACGTTCGCGTAGTACGCCAGCAGGAAAGCGTCCGTGCCGAAGCGGTGATCCTCGGAAACGTACATCGTAAGCGGTCCCAGGGTGAAGGTTTCAGTTTGCATATAATTGCTTTCCTTTCATGTGATTTATCCGACGATTATCTGCCCGTCGGGGTAAACGATGTTCTTGCGTTTTGCGGAGTTCACAAGCATTGAAAGCACCAGCGACACCGGGCCAACGCGCCCTATGAACATCGTGATTATAAGCAGTATACGCCCGGGTGTTCCGGAAATTTCAGTTATCCCCGCGGAAAGTCCCGCGGTAGAGAACGCCGACACGGCTTCAAACAGGCACTGAACTCCCCGGCCGTCCTCGGGCAGCGTGAAATACAGCACCGAGAAGCAGAGGATAACAGCCGTCAGCGAAAGCAGCGTGACGGTCAGCGTGCGGTAGACCGCCAGCTTGTCTATCTTGTGCTTCATGATCTCAACGTCGTTCTTGCTCTGCATATAGGAAACCACGGTCATAATCAGCACAAGCAGCGTGGTGGTCTTGATACCGCCGCCGGTGGAAGCCGGAGAGGCTCCGATGAACATAAGTATGCAGGTCCCGAGCTGTGAAAAATCCGACAGGTCGTCTATCGGCACGGAGTTGAACCCGGCTGTTCTGGCGGTAACGCTCGAGAAAAACGCGTTGAGCAGCTTCCCGCCGAAGTTCATCTCGCCAAGAGCGCCGTTCCATTCCGCGAGGAGGTAGAACAGCGTTCCGCCGACGGTAAGCGCCGCGGAGGTCAGCAGCACCGCCTTGGTGTGCAGGCTGAGCTTGCGTACCTTACGAATGTTGAGGAAGTTTTCCCAGACGATGAAGCCGAGACCTCCCACGGTTATCAGCATCGCAACGGTGACGAGCACCAGGGGGTCGCTCTGATATCCGGTGAGGCTCGCGAACGGCGAGGATATCCCGCACAGGTCGAATCCGGCGTTGCAGAACGCTGTGACGCTCGTGAAAACGCCCATCCACACGCCGTAGCCGCCGTACTGCGGAACGAACCGCAGGCAGAGCAGCACGGCTCCGGCTCCCTCGAATATCATTGAATACTTGATTATGCTGATGAAAATGCGGCGTCCGCCCTGGAAGGTGCTTTCGGTAAGCCCGTCCGACACATTCGCGAGGGTGCGGAAGCCCAGCTTCTTCCCGGCGGCAACGTTGAAAAACGTGATTATCGTCACGAATCCCAGACCGCCCACCTGGATAAGCAGCGCAATGACCGCCTGCCCGAATATCGTCCAGTTCGAGTAAGTATCCACGACTACGAGACCAGTCACGCAGGTCGCGGAGGTCGCGGTGAACAGGCAGTCGAAGAATGAAGTGCTGCCGCTCTTTGACGAGAACGGAAGCCACAGAAGCAGCGCTCCCACAGTGATTATAATAAGGAATCCCAGGCAGAGGGTGCGCGCGGGCTGCATAGGCTTTGCTTTTTTAATGACCGGCATGGCGTACCTCCGCTCAGGCGGCGGTAGTCGCCGGAAGAATTATCAGCGGCGCTACGGAATCCCTGGTAAGCTTCACCGATGTGACCGTAACTGGAGACCCGCTGCGGTTGGTGAGCTTGAGCTGCACGTTTTCAGTCTTTGCGGCTGCGGCATTGAATTTCAGCACCATCTCGCCGTCATCGGAGGATACAATCTCGTAATCGATGCTGTTCGCCTTCTTGTCGGAGGTAAGCGCGATGGAAAGCTGCTCAAGTCCGGTTCCGCGCAGCGTGAATGTGAAGCCGCCGGAGCTGTAGAGCGCGAAGTAGTTGGTGTAAACCGCAGAGCCTTCCGGCAGTACGGCGGCGCCGCCGTCCCTGGTGACTGAGCTTGTCGAAGGAATGTTCCTGCCGCTGTATTCGAAGGAAGCGGGCGCGGAAAGCTCCAGCCCCTGCGCCTCGCACCATTCACGCGCTGCGTTGGTGCAGGCGTAGAGGTGGATATTGTTGTTGACGTCCCCGACAAGCCAGAGGTCGCCCGACCAGAGCTGGAGGTTATCCTCGCGGTCGGCTATGATGAAGTCGGGGCGTGCGGTCTGGGAATTCAGCTTTTTCAGCGTGGAGGCAAGCCGCACATGCATATCCGGGAACAGGAACTGCGCCTTTACGTAGCGCTCAGATTTCAGTGAGAACGCGAGTACGTCATCAAATCCGCTGTCGTCTATCATCTCGAGCGCCTCGGAGACGTACTCTCCGCCGTAGCTTGCGTTCCTGCCCTGAACCACGGTGTAGCCGTCGAAGCAGTAGAGGCTGGTGTACATAAGCAGCGCGCCCATCGGGATAGTCACCCAGTTGAACATGCTGCTGTTCTTTTTCACGGTTATCAGCCGGATTATCACCACGGCAAGCAGCAGAGCCATTACAACGGCGATGATCTTGATAAATGTCGTTTCGGTTATCTTGTCCTTGAGACCCTCGCCCAGCTTCAGCGGAGTGATCCCGAGGATCATCGCGCTTACTACGCCCTTATCAGTGGTGCCGTCGCCGACGACCGCCGGAACGGTCAGCAGCTCGGTGAGCGCGAATATTCCGCCCGCGGTGATAAGCGCCGCAAGGCTGTGCATAACGCTGAACCTTCCCCGGTAGATCATTATGAGCGCCGGGAATATCGCAACGGGGAAGAAAGTCTCGATGTAGCGCCCGAATATCGTTGTATCGGCGCGGGTGTCGAACACCGTGGAGGTCGCTTTGAAGCCGACGCTCACCACGAATATCGCGCCCATAACCAGGAAAGCGAACCAGCAGAACATTGCAAGCGAACTTGTGATGTATGTCTTTGCCCTGCCGTCGGCGGTCAGCTCAGCAGCGCCCTTCTTCGCACGGTTCCTGGTGACGTAATACATCGCCAGTCCGGAGATTATCAGCACCATCGCGATGGCTCCGAAGCCCCAGGTGGAGCTGATAAAGTAGAAGAAATGTCCGACCAGGGTCTGCGGGAAGCGCATGAGCTTCTCAGGATCAGCGTCGAATATTCTGCCAAGGGTGTTTTCGATGGTGTTCACGGAGGCCTTGTCGGACTGCTCCTTGAGCCACAGGACATTCTGCAAGTAGCCCTTGATCATCTTGTCCGCGAGGAATCCCACAACAACGCTTGAGAAGAAGCCGCTCAGCGCGAACACCTTCCGCTTCATCGTGAACAGTACCACAAGTTCCAGAACCACTCCGGCGGCGAGCATTGCGATCATTCTGCCGTGGGTAGCGTAGGCTGCAACGAGGGTAAGCCCCGCGAGCGCCGCCCAGAGCTGCTGCCGGAACACCGCCTTACTGCTGTGCGACGTATCCTTGAAGCTCTTCAGCGACTTGTACATCAGCAGCGCGAACACCCACGGAAGCAGGCAGCACAGCGTTTCGTTCCAGGTGTACTTAGTGAGCAGCAGGTACGCGGGGTACATTCCGCATACTATCGCCATGAATACGGAGGAAAGCTTCCGCACGCCGAACCACTTCCGTGCGAGGAAGTACACGATGACCGGTGCGAAGCTCATCAGCACGCCGTTTATCAGTATCATCACGCGGTACTGGAGCATAGGGTCGTCAACGAACCAGAACACCGGAATGTAGAACAGGCTCTGGAAATACCCGTAGTAGCCGCCGGCGGACACCGTCTGCGACCAGTCGTAGCCGTTGAACCATGCGGCAACCGCAGTAACCGCGTACTCGTCGGGGGTGAGATTGAACATAGTCGTGACCTGCGTCATCAGGACGTGTATCGCAAGCGTTACGACGTACAGCGCCAGCATAAGGAACCAGTCGCTGAGGAACACGCTCTCCTTTTTCGGAGCGGCAGGTGCGGCTGCTTCCGGCTTCGGGACTTCGTATATCGGGTGAACGTCGGAGCCTTCTGCGCCCGATGGACCCGCCGCGCCCTCCGCCCCCTCCAGCGGAGCCGCGTTTTCGTTTATATTTTCAAGTTCGTTTTCTCCTGTCAAAGTTACTGCCTCCTTAATGGTCTGAAAGCGCCGGAGCTTGTATCGTTGCGCCTTCTTCCGCCAGCGCGGTTATGTCCGCGGAACGCTTGTATCTCATATAGTCGCGGGCGGTCTCGCCCTTTGCGTAGACGGAAAGCCCGCCTTCCGTGCCGATGTAGTCGTAGCTGAACGGCTCCAGCGGGAGCTGCTCCTCCTCGTCGGCTATGATTATGCAGTTGTCCGGGAGATTCTTCGCCTTGCGGATTATCGCTACCCGGGTGTTAAGATTCAGGAACTGGATAAGCCCCGCGTTTCGCGTTCCGACGTTATAAGCCACGATGACCGGCGACGCGCTCTCGTTATACAGAAGCTCGGAAACCAGCCGCGCCGGCTCGGTCTTTACTAGGTTGTCCTCGGCGCGTGCAGGGAGGTAAACCGCCCCGGCAAACACCGTGGTGTAAAGGAACAGGCAGCAGCACAGCCCGGATATCAGTTCCTTGCCGTGCTTGCGGGTGCACAGCGTGAACACTGCGAACGCCGCCAGCACCGTGAACACCACGGAGGTCATTATAATGAAGCTTTCCACGGTGAACGGCTTGGCGTAGTCCTCGCCGATCCGCCAGGGCATGAGTCCCAGCATGGGGGATTCGCGGTAGCCGCGCGCCTTTTCGAGCATCTGCCAGGATACCGTGAAGAATCCGTAGCAGGTATATGCGTACACGATCGCCGCCCAGCCGATGTTAGCGACGCTCAGCCTGTAGCGGAACATGAACACCAGCACCAGCATGACCGCCAGCGGAGCCACATTGTCGGTGTATCTTCCGAACATCGTGAGATCCTTGATGGCGCTTATCTGCCCGGAATTGAACTTGAACAGCACCGAAAGCAGCATGGAGCCTCCGACGGCGAGGAACGCGTAAATTCCGAGTATGGTTATGTGGCCGCTGTAGGTGTGCTTCGAGGTAGGCTCGTACACCTTCACGCCGTTGACCATCTCGCCGGCGCGGTTTTTGCTCCACTCGCGGATACGAACGAAGATGAGCATGAAGAACACCACGCAGGCGAGGGCTCCGATACCAGCCGTGGAGGTCATGAATGTGTAGATATGTCCGAACAGCGTGGAAACGAACCTGCCGAATCCGCCTTCGTCAAACAGACCCAGCACGCGGTTTGCCTCGGCTTCCATGGTGTTGCCGCTCGCCTTGCCGTTCCAGACTAGTTGCTGGATCGTCTTTTTGCAGAAATGCTCCCCGACGAATCCCAGCGCAAGCGCCGGGAAGAAAACCGGCAGGGTGAATATCCTGCGGTTCATGAAGATACGCGCGATAAGCACGGTCATAACGAACGCGATAACTACAGCCAGCAGCCTGGAGTGCGCCCCGTAGCAGACCGCGCAAAGAACTCCGGCGGCGGCCGACCACAGCACGCGCAGCGCGTCCTTCTGGCAGTCCATCGACATGAACATCACCCACATCAGAACCCACGGAAGCAGGCTGCATATGGCTTCGTTCCACATGAACTTGGAGTGGGCTATGTATGTGATGTAAGCTCCGCAGCAGAACGCCACGGTGATTTTCTGCCATACTTTGGAAACGCCCAGCTTTGTGGAAACATGGTAAGCTATCACCGGAATGAAGCTCATGAGCACGCCGTTCATTATCAGGCACGCCTTGTAAAGCGCGTAGGAGTTGCTGAAAAACAGGAACAGCGGCGCGTAGAAAATAGCCTGAACGTATCCGTAATAGTAGTAGACCTGACCCATCAGCGCCGACCAGTCGCGCCCGGAATAGAACGCGGCAACGCTTGCAACGCCTATTTCGTCGGGGTTAACGGCGGGAAGCTCCATATGCATGGTAAGCAGCGAATGCACGATGACGCTCACCGTAAAGATAACCATCATCACGCCGCGGTCGCCGAAGCTGTTGTAGAAACGTCTGAGAGCGTTTATCATTTCTTGTCGATTTCCTCTTTGTTGTAGCTGCAAAGATTGTAGTTAGAGTAGTTGGAGTTGGTGTTGTTGTACTCAATGCGCTTTACGTGGAAAAGGGTCTCGTCCATTACCCTGCGGCAGCCGGAGATAGCGTCCGCAACAAGCCCGAAAATGCCTATCTGGAATCCCACGATAGCAAGCACAGCCATCAGCACCAGGGACTGTATATGTCCGCCGCCCTCGCCCAGGCATGCGTAAACGATGAAGCGCACCGCAAGCACCAGCGCGGCAAGCACGAATACAGCAGCAATTCCTAGGAAGGTCTTGAGCGGCTTTCTCATCACGTAGTTGCGGATAATCGTTCCGCTGGAGCGCTTGATGTAGCCCCACATGGACTTGAACAGGCGGCTCTTGCGAAGCTCCGGGTTGGTGTTGATGTCCACGGACATTATCTTGGTGCGGTCTGCGCCGGCGGTGATGATGGTCTCCAGCGTGTAGGTGTAGTCGGAGAGCACGTTAAGGCGCATCGCGGCTTCTCTTGTGTAGCTGCGGAATCCGCTGGTGGTGTCCACAACGTCGGTGCCGCTCGCCTTTCTTACAACGCCGCTTCCGAGCTTCTGGAGCTTCTTTTTCAGCGGGGAGAAGTGCTCGATGGAGTCTGTGCGGCGGTTGCCTATTACCATCGTCGCCTTGCCCTCAAGCAGCGGACGCACCAGCTTTTCAATGTCCGCGCCGGCATACTGGTTGTCGGCGTCGGTGTTGACGATGATGTCGGCGCCCAGGCGCAGGCATGCGTCGATTCCCGCCATGAAGCCCTTTGCAAGTCCGCGGTTGTGCACGAAGCTTACTATGTGGTGTACGCCCAGCTCCTTTGCGCGCTCTACGGTGCGGTCGGTGCTGCCGTCGTTGATGATGAGGTATTCGATCTCGTCGATACCGTCGATGTGCCGGGGGAGGTCGTGTATGGTCACGTCGAGGGTCTCGGCTTCGTTATAGCAGGGTATCTGGATTATCAGTTTCATATTATTGTTCTTCCTTTTGATTTTGTTATTGGAACGCCCCGTCAGGAGCAGTTTTTCATATCATCGTGCCGGTCATTCCGGAGTTCATGCGGACGAAATACAGCAGCAGTATCGCCTGGAGCAGGTACACCGCAAGTATCGAGATTATCGCGCGCAGCCAGGAGGGACTCCCTTTTGCATTGAGCGCCTCGTAGTAGCCCGGGGCGTTTCCGTCGTCGTAATTTGCGCGGATCTGCTTTATGCGCTTCACGCAGTGGCGGTAGTAGATGTAATCGCCGAACATGCCCAGCGCTATCTTCGCGGCGAAATACAGCCCGCTGGCGGCGAACTGCAAAGCTCCCACCACTGAAGCGCTGAACGACCCGGCAAAGGAAAGCAGCGTCGGAACGTAGTAGGCAAGTTCGAGCAGAACCAGGATAACTCCGGCGGCGTCCAGCTTCCGGTAGAACTGGTGCACCGGCGTGAACAGCCCGGCGCAGAGGTTGAAGAAAACCTTCCGCTTCTTCTGCCCCGGAGCCGCCGGCGCGCGGAACGCCGCGAACGCCTGGGAATAGTGCATTACGGATTTCCCGACGTAGCAGGAAAGCTCCTTTGCGCTGACACCGTCCTCGCCGCGGGTGTCGTCCATGGTCTGGCGGTTTATCTGGTCGAGGAACTCCTGAATATCTACCGGCTGACCGTCCGGGCCGCAGGCGTTGAAGCTGCCGTTCGGAACTCCGCCGGGGTACTCCGCGCGGTGGTCGCTGTAATCTCCGGACTGCCCCTCGGTATCATCATGCTTGCTGAGGTCAACGCCGGACTGCTCCTCCTGCCCGTTGGAAGGCTCAGGCTCTTCACCGGGGAGGTGCCCCTCCCACACAAAGCCGGAAGCGTGCCACTCCTCGACCCCGCAGCCGCCCTTTTCATTGTAGCAGGCGCGGTGATGCGGAGTTCCGCAGACAGGGCATACCACGATGTCGTCATTTTTGGTGAACGGCCTGCGGCATACCGGGCAGAGCTTGTTTTCAAATCTTGTCATTTAAATTCCTTTCTGTCTACATTCTGCATCATATATAATTATGTGACGAATAGCTCGTCTGGATATGCATATACATTTTATAGTATACCACATTCCGGAACAGATTTCAATAAAAATCGCCCCGTGCTGTGTGAAAATTAGCAAAAATTTGGCGGAGGCTGATTCGGTATATTTCTGTTCATAAAAAGCGGACGGTGCTGTCAGCCCGTCCGCTTTAATAATTCCCGCATGATTTCCGTATTTAATCCGTGGCTCTGCCGCCCTCGACCAGTAATATCAGCATACCTGCCATAATCAGAACGCATACCGACAGCCCTGCGTTTATCGAAAACGCCTGTCCCGCCGCAGGCACGCCGGACGCGTTAGGAGAATACGCCTCCGCAGCAGCGGTGAGCTTCCCCGCCGGAAACGCCAGCAAACCGCTGAGCAGAGCCGCCGGAAGCCGCGATATCAGCAGCGGCTTCATTGATATCTCCCCGCCTGTGAGCGCCCCGACCTGCATAAGAACGCAGACTCCCCCAAACGAGAGAGCCGCCGCGCACAGCGAAGCCGCCGCGCCCTCCGGAACCAGCCCGCGCACCTGCGTGACCTCAAGCAGCGCTGGGAGCAGCCTGTCGGAATTCCCGCCAAGCCCGAGCTTTCCGAGCGCCCATGCCGCAAGCTCGGTTATCCCGGCGGAATCCAGCAGCGCAGTGACCGCCGCAAACGCCACCGACATCACGCATACCGTGTACATCACCCGCGCACCTGCGTCCACTGAACTTATGAAGCACTCCGCTGAGAGATCCTGCGCGGAACTGCTCTCGTCAAGGAGTATAGGCTTCCCGAACCTGCAAACCGCCGCGGCTGCAGCCAGCGACGACAGTGTGCACGCTCCGAAGATCATGCCGCCCGCCGCCGCGCTTCCAAACACCTGCATTCCGGCTGTGCCGATAACGAAGGAAGGCCCGCTGCCGTAGCAGCAGCAAAGCAGCCGCGAGGCGTCCCCGCGCCGGAGCCTCCCCGACCTGACAAGCCCGGTCAGCAGCTTTGCCCCTACCGGATATCCGCCGATGTTCGACAGCAGAAACACCGCGCAAAGCTCCTCCGGCAGCCGCAGGAGCTTCGACAGCGGAACGGTCAGCGGCTTCAGGACCACGCGGTACAGCCCGCTGCGCTGGAGGTACACCGCCAGCACGGTAAACGCAAACAGCGCCGGTATGACTACCTCCAGGCAGCCACCGACCGAGCCTCTCACCGCCTCGGAAAGCTCCCCGGGAAACAGAACTATACCCGCCCCGGCGCACATCGCGAGCGCCGCAAGCAGGTACTTCCGAAGCGCCTTCACTTTTCGGGCGAGTTCACTCCGGAAACTCCCCCCGCCGCTGCGAAGCCTATGCACAGCGCCGCCTTCACCGGGAGCAGTATCCCCTGCACCGTCCCGAAAATAAGCGCCGCAAGTATCAGCGGAACGCAGTAGAGCACCCCGCAGACCGCGCCTGTTTTAAGTCCGCCGCGCCTGCGCTGCTTCCCCGCAGTCCTGCCGCAGAGGAAGCTCCCAAGCGCCGCCGCCGGAACCGCCGTCAGCCACGCCATGGAACTGTCCGCGCCGGTCAGCCACATCACCAGCGCTCCCGCCGCCGCAACGCCGATGGTCAGAAGGTACCCCGCCGCCAGCCCGGCTCCGAATGGCAGCAGCCTGGAGCGGTTTTTCTTTCTGCGCATGTCATCACCCTTTTCTTTCTTATATGAGATATATATGCCGCACTTGTCCGATTTATGGCTTCACTTATTCGTTATATGTGAATCATTCACAAAATTTTCATCTTAAATTAGATAGGCTTTGCTTGATTTTACAGAAAACCCCTTGATTTATTTGTGGAGATATTGTATAATATAGGTAAACAAAAAGTGAGAACTGTTTTTCAGCTTTCATCAAATAAAAAGGAGAACTCACTATGGATATTGAGAACATCACCTTACTTGACGTCATTGACAGACGTACTCTTCAGAACTTACAGGACGCATTTGCAGCAGCTACAGGCATGGCTGCTCTTGCGACCGACGAAAACGGTCCTGTCACCGAAGGCAGCAACTTCACAGATTTCTGCATGAAGCTTACCCGTAAGTCACGCGTAGGCGCAGAGCAGTGCAATCGCTGCGACCTCAAGGGCGGCGAGGAGGCAAGCCGCACCGGTAAGCCTTCCGTATACTACTGCTCTAACGGTCTGATGGACTTTGCGGCTCCGGTCATCGTAAACGGCAAGCACATCGGCTCCCTTATCGGCGGTCAGGTACTGCCGGAGGCTCCCGACGAAGCCAAGTTCCGCAAGATCGCTGATGAACTCGGGATCGACCAGGACGAATACATAGCAGCTCTGAAAAAGGTAAAGATCGTCCCCAAGCGCCAGATAGAGGCTGCGGCGAACCTGCTGTGGCAGATGGCGAACTCCCTGTCCGAGGTAGGATATGAGCGACTTGTCGCCATCGAAAGCCAGAAGAACAAGGAAAATACCGTCAAGGCAGTTGACCAGAAGTTCGGTGAGATCGACAGCCGCATGGGCGATGTAGTCGCGAATATCCAGGATCTTGAAAATGTTTTTGGAGCTATCAAGGAATCCGCCGCTTCCTCCACTAAGGCGGTCGAAAGCACCGACGGCATTGTTAAGGCTATCGAGAACGCCTCCACACAGCTCACGCTTATCGGATTCAACGCTTCCATCGAGGCTAAGCGCGCAGGCGCGGCAGGTGCAGGCTTCAATGTTATCGCGCAGGAAGTACGTACTCTCGCTGACAAGAACACCAAGCAGGCTAACGAGGTTGAAAATACCCTGAACGAGATCAAGAAAGCCATCACAGGCATCAACGCGCAGCTCAAGAACTGCAATTCTGAAATACAGAAAAACGTTGAAGTGCTTGAAAGCCTTAAGGTACTTGTTGACGAAGCAAGCGTTAAGGTCAAGAACCTCAAATAAGGCTGAAACAGCATAAGCTGTTCAGATATACGAATCTCCACGGAGAAAGGAAAATTATCATGGTAAACAGATTTGTACTCAACGAGACATCTTATCATGGCGCAGGGGCAATCGCCAACATCGCTGTAGAAGCGAAGAACAGGGCATTCAAGAAGGCATTCGTATGCTCCGACCCCGACCTCATCAAGTTCGGCGTTACCAAGAAGGTACTCGACGTTCTGGATAAAGACGGTCTTGCTTACGAGGTTTACGATAATATCAAGCCGAACCCCACGATCGAAAACGTTCAGTCCGGCGTTGCAGCGTTCAAGAAGAGCGGCGCTGATTACCTTATAGCTATCGGCGGCGGTTCTTCCATGGATACCGCAAAGGCTATCGGTATCATCATCAACAACCCTGAGTTCGCTGATGTACGCTCCCTGGAGGGCGTAGCTCCCACAAAGAAGCCGGCAGTGCCGATAATCGCAGTTCCTACCACAGCTGGTACCGCTGCCGAGGTTACTATCAACTACGTTATCACAGATGTTGAGAAGAACCGCAAGATGGTTTGCGTTGACCCGCACGACATTCCTGTCGTTGCAGTCGTTGACCCTGAAATGATGGCTTCAATGCCCAAGGGTCTGACCGCAGCCACCGGCATGGACGCCCTGACCCACGCGATCGAGGGCTACATCACAAAGGCGGCATGGGAACTTTCCGATATGTTCCACCTCAAGGCTATCGAGATCATCTCCAGATCGCTCCGCGGCGCAGTTGCAAACACTCCCGAGGGACGCGAGGGAATGGCGCTCGGTCAGTACGTTGCAGGTATGGGCTTCTCTAACGTAGGTCTTGGTATCGTTCACTCCATGGCTCACCCGCTTGGTGCGCTTTATGATACTCCCCACGGCGTTGCTAACGCGATAATCCTGCCGACCGTTATGGAGTACAACGCTCCCTGCACCGGCGAGAAGTACCGCGATATCGCAAAGGCTATGGGCGTTGAGGGCACCGAGAAGATGTCCCAGGAAGAGTACAGAAAGGCAGCCGTTGACGCAGTAAAGCAGCTGTCCCATGACGTAGGTATCCCCGCTAACCTCAAGGATATCGTAAAGCCCGAGGATATTCCGTTCCTCGCTCAGTCCGCTTACGACGACGCTTGCAGACCTGGCAATCCGCGCGATACCTCCGTTGAGGAGATCACAGAGCTTTATAAGAGCCTGCTGTAATTGATTCGTACATAGTTTACTCCCCCGGTTTGCGCCGGGGGAGTTTTCTTATTTTGTGAAAAGAAATTTTACCTCATCTTCTTTACTTAATCCAATGGAAATGTCGATTTCAAGTTCATTCCATTCGTTACTCAATTCATAAAATAAGCAACCTTTAAGCTTTTTCCCGCTTGCGACTGTTCCATTGAACGAATCAGAGCCAGCTGCAACTCCAGCACTCAAATTTTCAGAAACGGCAAATCCGTCCACATATGCATTACAATTTAAAACTGAACTAACAACAATATCAGAATCCGAAGTGTTTTCCAACACAAACTCTACTTCAACATATTCATTTCCCTCATCAGGCTGAACAAACTGATTGTCACTTTTCACAACATTTACTGAATTTGCGGTCAGATTAAATGATTTTGCCTTAGCTGTTTCACCCAAGCCATATATTGAATCAAGCTCTGGGTCGCTCTTAGCTGAATCATCAACGGAATTGTCTGATAAAATTGAACTACTGTTTACTGAATTATCAGACTTAGTTGAATTAGAACTATTTTTGCTCCCTGCAACAGCACTTCCAATTCCACCGATTACTACTACGATGATAACCCAAAACCACCATTTTTTTAATACTTTCATAATCCTACTCCTTTATCAATGATTAGAACGTTTTGTTCTAGTTAATATTATAGCACGCTTTATTCTATTTGTCAATAGAACGTTTCGTTCTAGCTTATAATATTATTATAACAAATATGAACGGAGCGCAATTTATGTATCGTCTTAAATTTCTTAGAGAAAGCGAATTGTTATCTCAAAAAGAGGTGGCAGAAAAAATTTATGTAACACAAAGGACCTATAGCTACTACGAAAATGAAGAACATGATATCCCCACCCATGCGCTAATACGCCTTGCCGACTTCTACAACGTCTCAGTTGACTATATTCTATGCAGAACAGAAAACCCGAAGATGAACAAATAACCGCATAACACAAAAACCGCTCCCCTTACGGGAAGCGGTCTTATTATTGAAGTGGAGTGTTTCCAGTTCAGCGGGAATTAGCCGTTGATCTTGGTAACAACGCCGGAACCTACGGTTCTGCCACCCTCACGGATAGCGAAACGCAGACCCTCTTCGATTGCGATAGGAGTGATGAGCTCAACGTCCATAACTACGTTATCGCCAGGCATGCACATTTCCTTGTCAGCAGGCAGGGTGATTACGCCGGTAACGTCGGTAGTTCTGAAGAAGAACTGCGGACGGTAGTTGGAAACGAACGGAGTATGACGGCCGCCCTCTTCCTTCTTAAGAACGTAAACCTGACCAGTGAACTTGGTGTGCGGGTGGATGGAACCGGGCTTGCAGAGAACCTGACCACGCTCGATATCGGTACGGTTGATACCACGGAGCAGAGCGCCGATGTTATAACCAGCAACTGCCTCGTCCAGGGTCTTTCTGAACATCTCAAGACCAGTAACAACAGTGGACTTGGGCTCCTCGGTCAGACCGGTGATCTCAACGGTATCGTTAACCTTAACAACGCCACGCTCAACTCTACCAGTTGCAACGGTACCACGGCCAGTGATGGTCATAGTATCCTCAACAGGCATCAGGAACGGCTTGTTCTCATCACGCTCAGGAGCAGGAATGTACTCGTCAACAGCGTCCATGAGCTCCTTGATGCAAGCATACTCAGGAGCGTTAGGATCGGTGGAAGTGCAATCCAGAGCAACCTTAGCGGAACCGCGGATAACAGGAACTTCATCGCCGGGGAAGTCGTTCTGAGTCAGAACGTCACGGATATCCATCTCTACGAGGTCGAGCAGCTCAGGATCGTCAACGTCGTCGCACTTGTTGATGAATACAACGATTGCAGGAACGCCTACCTGACGAGCCAGAAGGATGTGCTCCTTGGTCTGAGCCATAGGGCCATCAGTACCAGCAACAACGAGGATAGCGCCGTCCATCTGAGCAGCACCGGTGATCATGTTCTTGATATAGTCAGCATGGCCGGGGCAGTCAACGTGAGCGTAGTGACGCTTCTCAGTCTCATACTCAACGTGAGCGGTGTTGATTGTGATACCACGCTCTCTCTCCTCCGGAGCCTTATCGATCTGATCGTAAGCTTCGAACTTAGCCTTGCCCTGAAGGGACAGCCACTTTGTGATAGCTGCAGTAGTAGTAGTCTTGCCGTGGTCAACGTGACCGATGGTGCCGATGTTTACGTGGGGCTTAGTGGAATTATAATGTTCCTTTGCCATTGGTATTTCCTCCTTAATAGGTGATATCTGGTGTCCCCCATTGGGCGGGGGACGCCGTAATTTCAGTAATAATATTGTAACATCTTTCCGCGAAAAAATCAAGTAGTTTCACAGAAAAAATGCGCTGAGAGTGCAATTTGCAGTCGGAATTAGCCGTTCTGCTTGCGCTTGCTCATGATAGCCTCGGAAATGGACTTCGGAACCTCGATGTAGTGGCTCGGCTGCATTACATACTGGCCGCGGCCCTGGGTCTTGGAACGAAGGTCATTGGAGTAACCGAACATCTCAGAAAGCGGAACAAAAGCAGTAACCTGAACGGAACCATTTCTGGTCTCCTGGTTCTGGATCTGTCCACGTCTGGAGTTGAGGTCGCCGATTACGTTACCGATGTAATCATCAGGAACGACAACGTCAACACGCATGATCGGCTCGAGGATTACGGAGTGAGCCTGTCTGAGGGCTTCCTTGATAGCCATAGAACCAGCGATCTTGAACGCCATTTCAGAAGAGTCGACTTCATGATAAGAACCGTCGTACAGGGAAACCTTGATGTCTACTACAGGATAGCCTGCAAGGACACCGGCGTTAAGAGCGCCCTGGATACCTGCGTCAACGGCGGGAATGAACTCCTTCGGGATAGAGCCGCCGACAACGTCGTTGCTGAACTCATAACCCTTACCGGACTCGTTCGGCTCAACTCTGATCTTAACGTGACCGTACTGACCAGAACCACCGGACTGGCGCTTATACTTCATATCAACATCGGCATTGCCGGTGATGGTCTCCTTATAAGCAACCTGCGGAGCGCCTACGTTAGCCTCAACCTTGAACTCACGGAGCAGTCTGTCAACGATGATATCGAGGTGAAGCTCACCCATACCAGCGATGATCGTCTGACCGGTCTCCTGGTTTGTCCATGTCTTGAAGGTCGGGTCTTCTTCAGCAAGCTTTGCGAGTGCGATAGCCATCTTTTCCTGACCAGCCTTGGTCTTGGGCTCGATAGCCAGGTCGATAACCGGCTCCGGGAACTCCATGGACTCGAGGATTACAGGGTGGTTCTCATCGCAGAGAGTATCACCAGTAGTGGTGTACTTTGTACCAACTACGGCTGCGATATCACCGCACGGGCATGCGTCGATATCCTGTCTGTGGTTGGAGTGCATCTGAAGGATACGACCCATACGCTCGTTCTTGTCCTTTGTTGCGTTAAGAACTGTTGTACCAGCCTCAACGTAACCGGAGTAAACTCTGAAGAAGCAGAGCTTACCAACGAACGGGTCGGTAGCGATCTTGAATGCAAGAGCGGAGAACGGCTGATCGTCGCCAGCGTGTCTCTCAACTTCCTCGCCGGTCTCGGGGTCGATACCCTTGATAGAGGGGATATCGAGAGGAGACGGCATGTAGTCAACTACAGCGTCGAGGAGCTTCTGTACGCCCTTGTTTCTGTAAGAAGTACCGCAGGTAACGGGAACGAACTTGTTCTCGATGGTGCCCTTTCTGATGGCAGCCTTGATCTCCTCGGTGGTGAAGTCCTCACCCTCGGTCTCGAAGTATCTCTCCATCAGCTCGTCGTCGAGCTCTGCAACCTTCTCGAGAAGGTTCTTTCTGTACTCCTTAGCCTTATCCAGCATATCGGCAGGGATCTCTTCTACACGCATATCCTTGCCCATATCATCGTAATAAACGTCTGCATTCATCTCAATGAGGTCAATGATTCCCTTGAAATCAGCCTCAGCGCCGATAGGGAGCTGAATCGGAACAGCGTTGCACTTGAGTCTGTCGTGCATCATCTGAACAACATTGTAGAAGTCTGCGCCCATGATATCCATCTTGTTGACATAAGCCATTCTGGGTACATGGTATTCATCTGCCTGACGCCATACTGTTTCTGACTGAGGCTCTACGCCGCCCTTTGCACAGAAAACAGTTACGGAACCGTCAAGCACTCTCAGGGAACGCTGAACTTCAACGGTGAAGTCAACGTGACCAGGGGTGTCGATAATATTGATTCTGTGACCCTTCCAGAAGGCTGTGGTCGCAGCGGAGGTGATTGTGATACCTCTCTCCTGCTCCTGAGCCATCCAGTCCATCGTAGCAGTACCATCGTGAGTTTCACCGATCTTGTGGTTTACACCAGTATAGAACAGGATACGCTCGGTGGTGGTTGTCTTACCTGCGTCGATGTGCGCCATGATACCAATATTACGGGTCATTTCGAGAGATACGTCTCTTTTCATAAATTCCTCCGTAATTCTGGAATTACCCGGGGTTTTGCCCCCGGATAACTCATCTGTTTCTGATTACCACTTATAATGTGCGAAAGCCTTGTTAGCTTCAGCCATCTTATGAGTATCGTCACGCTTCTTGCAAGCGCCGCCCTGATTGTTGAGTGCGTCAAGGATCTCGTTTGCAAGTCTTTCCTTCATTGTCTTTTCGTTACGCGCACGGCTGTAGGTGGTGATCCATCTCAGACCGAGTGTGCGTCTTCTCTCGGGGCGAACCTCCATAGGAACCTGGTAGGTTGCACCGCCGACACGGCGAGCCTTAACCTCGAGCTGCGGCATGATGTTCTCCATTGCCTCCTCGAAAGCTTCCAGAGCGTCCTTGCCGGTCTTCTCAGCAACGATCTCAAATGCGCCGTAAACGATCTTCTGGGCTACGCCCTTCTTTCCGTCGAGCATGATATTGTTTACCAGTCTTGTTACGAGCTCAGAGCCGTACACAGGATCCGGAAGAACTTCACGCTTCGGAACATTACCTCTTCTTGGCACTTTACTTCCCTCCTTCATACGAAATGAAAATCATAGGTACTCGAAAGCATAAGAGCCATACTTTACATAGTGTGGCTTGACCTTCCGCCGTCCAAACAGAGGCTCTATCAAAAATAATGCCTTGTCTGACAGCAATAAGTCAGAAATTACGCTTTCTTTCCAGCCTTCGGACGCTTAGCACCGTACTTGGAGCGTCCCTGCATTCTCTTGTCTACACCCTGAGCGTCGAGTGTACCTCTGATGATGTGGTAACGCACACCAGGAAGGTCCTTAACACGGCCGCCACGGATCAGAACAACGGAGTGTTCCTGCAGTTTGTGTCCGATACCGGGAATATAAGCTGTAACTTCATAACCGTTAGAAAGCTTAACTCTGGCAACCTTTCTCATCGCGGAGTTCGGCTTCTTAGGGGTCTGAGTACGAACGGCTGTGCACACGCCTCTCTTCTGGGGAGAAGACTGGTCTACCTGCTGCTTGCGCAGTGTGTTCATAGACTTCTGGAGTGCAGGAGCCTTGGATTTCTTTTCAGAAACCTCGCGTCCCTTGCGGACAAGCTGATTAAACGTTGGCATTATTTCACCTCCAATAAATTATCGCACGATCATATTTTTCCGGAGCTGTCCGAAAATATACTCACACGCAATTATAAATTATAAAGCAAAGAACGGTGTTTGTCAAGAGTTTCGCAGAATTTCGCCGAAACTTTGTAGCAAACACCGTTACTTATCAATTATACGCTTTTATTTTTGTGCATTTTAACCAGCGTTATCCTCGGGAGCTGATTCAGCCTCTGCTGCTGCGGCAGCGGCGGCAGCCTTCTCAGCCTCGCGCTCCTCAGCGTAGAGACCTGTACCAGCGGGAATGAGCTTACCGATGATAACGTTCTCCTTCAGACCGAGCAGCGGGTCGATCTTGCCGCGGATAGCCGCGTCTGTAAGCACTCTGGTGGTCTCCTGGAAGGAAGCCGCGGACAGGAAGCTGTCTGTTGCCAGAGAAGCCTTAGTGATACCAAGCAGAACTGCTTCGCTCTCAGGCATTCTGAGTCCGACCTCGCCTGCGTCGATCCTTGCCTGGATCTCCTCGCAAACGGTGGTGAGCTCGTTCTTGCCGATGATGGAGCCGGGAAGCAGGAAGCTGTCGCCCGGGTCAGTGATGCGGATCTTACGCATCATCTGGCGTACGATGACTTCGATATGCTTATCGTTGATATCAACACCCTGTAAACGGTAAACCTTCTGTACCTCGGCGATGATGTAGTTCTGAACTGCTTCCTCGCCCTTTACCTCGAGCACGTCGTGCGGGTTGATGGAGCCCTCGGTCAGTGCGTCGCCGGCAATAACGGTATCACCGTCGTATACCTTAGGTCTGTAACCGAACGGAACTGCATATGCTTCCTCGGTGCCGTCATTCTGTGTGATTATAGCGTGTCTTGTCTTTTTGATCTCTTCGTAGCGTACCTTACCGGAAACCTTGGTGATGATCGCAGCGTTCTTCGGGCGGCGGGACTCGAAAAGCTCCTCAACTCGCGGAAGACCCTGTGTGATATCCTCGGCGGACGCGATACCACCGGTATGGAACGTTCTCATTGTAAGCTGTGTACCCGGCTCACCGATGGACTGCGCCGCGATGATACCAACAGCCTCGCCGATATTGATGAGCTGACCGTTAGCCAGAGAAGCGCCGTAGCAGTGAGCGCAAACGCCGTTCTTCAGACCGCAGGTAAGCACGGAGCGTACCTTTACCTTCTCGGCGCCGGTAGCTACGATCTTTGCTGCGTCCTGATCGTTCATCAGCTTTTCTCTGGAAACGAGTACGTTGCCGTCAGCGTCCTTGAAGTCCTCGGAGAGGTATCTGCCCACGAGACGCTCTGCAAGCGGCTCAACGAGCTGATTGCCCTCGCGGATCTCGTAAACGTCGATGCCGTCTGTAGTTCCGCAGTCGTCCTCGCGAATGATGACCTCCTGAGATACGTCTACCAGACGTCTGGTCAGGTAACCAGAGTCGGCGGTTCTCAGCGCGGTATCGGCAAGTCCCTTACGCGCGCCTCGAGAGGAGATGAAGTATTCCAGAATGTTAAGGCCTTCACGGTAGTTAGCCCTGATTGGCATTTCGATGGTCGCACCGGATGTGTTGGCGATAAGTCCTCTCATTCCGGCGAGCTGACGGATCTGGTTCTTAGAACCACGCGCTCCGGAGTCCGCCATCATGTAGATGTTGTTATACTTATCGAGGTTGTCGTTCAGCGCGGTACCAACATCTTCGGTAGCCTGGTTCCAGATGCTGATGAACTCTGCCTTTCTCTCGGTATCGGAAATAAAGCCGCGGTTGAACTGCTTGTTCAGCTTTGCGATCTTAGCGTCAGCGTCTGCGAGGATCTGAGCCTTCTGCGGAGGAATATCCGCGTCGCAGACAGCAACGGTGATACCGGATCTGGTGGAGTACTTATAGCCCATTGCCTTGATCTTATCGAGTACCTGGGCGGTAGTAGCGGTTCCGTGATTCTTCAGGCAGCGGTCGATGATCTTACCGAGCTGGCTCTTGCCGACCTTGAAGGATATCTCATAGTCGAGCTGATGCTCCGGATCGGTTCTATCAACGTAGCCGAGATCCTGAGGAATGTGTTCATTGAATATGATACGTCCAACGGTAGCGGGAACGAGCTTTGTGATCTTGGTGTCGCCGAGATCCTTTGTAACTCTTACCTTGATCGCAGCGTGAATGGAGATCACGCCGTCCTGGTAAGCCATGAGAGCCTCGTTAGCGTCGCGGAATACCTTGCCCTCGCCCTTTTCGCCGGGCTTATCAAGGGTCAGATAGTAGGAACCAAGTACCATATCCTGGGTAGGAACGGTAACAGGACGTCCGTCGGACGGCTTTAACAGGTTCTTTGCAGCGAGCATGAGTGTGCGCGCCTCTTCCTGAGCCTCAGCGGACAGGGGAAGATGAACCGCCATCTGGTCGCCGTCGAAGTCGGCGTTGAACGCGGTACAGCACAGCGGATGAAGCTTGATCGCACGGCCCTCAACGAGTACCGGCGAGAACGCCTGGATACCAAGTCTGTGCAGCGTAGGCGCACGGTTGAGCAGTACGGGGTGATCCTTGATAACGCACTCGAGGGAGTCCCAGACCTTATCCTCAGCGCGCTCTACCATCTTCTTAGCCTGCTTGATGTTCTGCGCGGAGCCCTTCTCAACGAGGTCGTTGAGCACGAACGGCTTGAACAGCTCGAGAGCCATCTCCTTCGGGAGACCGCACTGATCCATCTTCAGCTCAGGACCAACGACGATAACGGAACGTCCGGAGTAGTCGACGCGCTTACCGAGCAGGTTCTGACGGAAACGTCCCTGCTTACCCTTTAACAGGTCGGAAAGGGACTTGAGCGGGCGGTTGTTGGAACCGGTGTACGCTCTGCCGTGTCTGCCGTTGTCTATGAGTGCGTCTACAGCTTCCTGGAGCATGCGCTTCTCGTTTCTGACGATGATCTCCGGGGAGTGCATCTCGATGAGCTTTCTCAGACGGTTGTTTCTGTTGATCACGCGGCGGTACAGATCGTTAAGGTCGGATACGCCGTATCTTCCGCCGTCGAGCTGTACCATCGGGCGGATATCCGGAGGAATAACCGGAACAGCGTCCATGATCATCCACTCGGGACGGTTGTGGGACTGAAGGAATGCCTCGACTACGTCAAGGCGCTTGAGCAGCTTGACGCGCTTCTGACCCTGCTGTGTTGCGGAGAGTTCCTCCTTCAGCTCTGCGGAGAGCTTATCGAGGTCGATCTCCTGGAGCAGCTCCTTTATAGCCTCCGCGCCCATACCGGCCTTGAAGTCGCTGCCGTACTTGGTGCGGAAATTTGCATATTCCTTCTCCTCCAGGAGCTGATTCTTGCTCAGTTCCTTGGCCTCGCCCGGGTCGATAACGATGTACTTTGTGAAGTACAGAACTTCCTCAAGGCGCTTGGGGGAGATATCCAGCATCTGACCGATGCGGGAAGGGGTACCCTTGAAGTACCAGATATGGGAAACCGGAGCCGCAAGCTCGATGTGACCCATACGCTCGCGTCTTACCTTAGCGCGTGTTACCTCAACGCCGCACTTCTCGCAGACCTTTCCTCTGAAGCGAATGCGCTTGTACTTGCCGCAGTTACACTCCCAGTCCTTCTGCGGACCAAAGATACGCTCGCAGAACAGACCTTCCTTTTCCGGCTTCTGGGTACGGTAATTTATGGTTTCAGGACGCAGCACTTCGCCGTAGGACCATTCTCTGATCTGGTCGGGAGAGGCAAGTCCGATCTTCATTGACTCAAATGTCGTATTCAATATATTTACCTCATTTCTCTATCAAAGCCTGCGAATCCCCCCTGCACATGAGCAGGGGCGCGCCGCCGGCAGGCTGTATACTCTTTACGGGAAAGCCCGGCAGGATCACTCGTCCTCGCCGAAGTCAATAGGCTCTCCGTCCGAGAAACCATCATCTGAGAAATCGTCGTCGTCAGAGCCGTTCTCCTTCAGGTCTTCCTCGTCGATGATGCCGTAGCCGCTCTTTTCAAGCTCTGCGTCATCGTTGGAGTAGTTCATCTCGAAGGTCTCTGCGGGATAACGGTTGTCGTCCTCGTCCTCGTCGCCGTCGTTTCTGAGGTCTACAACTTCGCCGTTCTCGTCAAGCACTCTTACGTCCAGACCGAGACCCTGAAGCTCTCTGATCATTACCTTAAAGGACTCGGGTACGCCGGGCTTCGGAACCGGCTCGCCCTTAACGATAGCCTCGTAGGTCTTCTGACGGCCGATAAGGTCATCTGACTTAACGGTCAGGATCTCCTGAAGCGTGTAAGCAGCGCCGTAAGCCTCCAGAGCCCAAACCTCCATCTCACCAAAACGCTGACCGCCGAACTGAGCCTTACCGCCCAGAGGCTGCTGTGTAACGAGGGAGTAAGGACCGGTGGAACGAGCGTGGATCTTATCGTCGACCAGGTGGTGCAGCTTGAGGTAGTACATGTAACCAACGGTTACAGGGCCGTCGAACTTCTCGCCGGTGCGGCCGTCGGTAAGCTGCGTCTTGCAGTCGGAGGTGAGGGGCAGCTTTGTGAAGTCAAGGCCTGCGGAGTTGAGACCCAGCAGCTCAGGCTCCTTGCGGTCGCCGTCAGCCTTGCCCATGTTGAATATGCGGTCGGCTTCCTCTGTTACCTTGCCGTTGTTGATGGATCTTGCAGCGTCGTACAGCTCGCGGATATCCTGCTCGTGCGCGCCGTCGAATACCGGTGTTGCGATCTTCCAGCCGAGCGCCTTGGCTACGTAGCCGAGGTGTACCTCGAGCACCTGTCCGATGTTCATTCGGGAAGGTACGCCCAGAGGGTTCAGCACGATGTCAAGCGGAGTACCGTCCGGCAGGAACGGCATATCCTCCTGACGGAGAATTCTGGAAACGACACCCTTGTTACCGTGACGACCCGCCATCTTATCGCCGACGGAGATCTTTCTCTTCTGTGCGATATAAACGCGGACCTTCTCGTTAACTCCGGGGGACAGCTCGTCGCAGTTGGTGCGGTCGAATACCTTTACGTCAACTACGATACCGCTTACGCCGTGCGCAACTCTTAGGGAGTTGTCACGTACCTCGCGCGCCTTCTCGCCGAAGATAGCGCGGAGCAGTCTCTCCTCTGCGTTCAGCTCGGTCTCTCCCTTCGGGGAAACCTTGCCGACGAGGATATCGCCGGAGTGTACCTCTGCGCCGATGCGTACGATACCGCGCTCGTCCAGATCCTTCAGAGCGTCGTCTGAGAGGTTCGGGATATCGCGGGTGATCTCTTCCGCACCGAGCTTGGTGTCGCGGCATTCCAGCTCGTATTCTTCTATATGAATAGAGGTATAAACATCATTGTAAACCAGCTTCTCGTTGATGAGTACGGCGTCCTCGTAGTTGTAGCCTTCCCATGTCATGAAGCCGATGAGGGCGTTCTTGCCGAGTGCGATCTCGCCCATCTTTGTTGCGGGGCCGTCAGCGATAACGTCGCCGGCCTTTACACGCTCGCCCTTGCTTACGATCGGGCGCTGATTTACGCAGTTGCCCTGGTTGGAGCGCTTGAACTTGATAAGTCTGTAGATACGCTCCTGACCGAGGTCGTTTGTAACAACGATCTTGTCTGCGTCAACCTCTGTAACTACGCCGTCCTCCTTGGTGCATACAACTATGCCGGAGTCTACCGCAGCCTTGTACTCCATACCGGTGCCGACGATAGGATTGTCGGTAACCATAAGCGGAACCGCCTGACGCTGCATGTTCGCGCCCATCAGAGCACGGTTCGCGTCGTCGTTCTCGAGGAACGGGATCATAGCCGTAGCGACGGAAACGACCATCTTAGGCGATACGTCCATGAAGTCGACCTTCTCGCGCTCGATTTCAAGAATGGAGTCGCGGCAGCGTGCGTTTACGCGGGGTCTGGCGAATCTGCCTTCCTCGTCGAGGGGCTCGTTCGCCTGAGCTACAACGTAGTTATCCTCAACGTCGGCGGTCATATAAACGACCTCGTCGAGAACCTTGCCGGTAGCCTTGTCAACGCGTCTGTAGGGAGCCTCGATGAAGCCGTAAACGTTGATCCTTGCGAAAGTAGCAAGGTAGGAGATCAGACCGATGTTAGGACCTTCAGGGGTCTCGATCGGGCACATTCTTCCGTAGTGGGAGTAGTGTACGTCACGAACCTCGAATCCGGCTCTGTCTCGGGACAGACCGCCCGGACCAAGGGATGACAGACGGCGCTTGTGGGTAAGCTCAGCCAGCGGGTTGTTCTGATCCATGAACTGCGACAGCGGAGAGGATCCGAAGAACTCTCTCATCGCGGAAATAACCTGACGGCAGTTAACGAAGGAGTCGGGAGTTACCTTCTCCTGATCCTGACCGGAAAGCGCCATCTTCTCGCGAATGGTTCTCTCCATACGTGTGAAGCCTATGCGGAACTGGTTCTGGAGCAGCTCGCCTACGCAGCGGATACGTCTGTTGCCGAGGTGGTCGATATCGTCCACGTTTCCGACGTCCTCGCAGAGGTCGATGAAGTAGCTTACGGTCGCGAATATATCTTCAATTGTGATGTGCTTGGGGATAAGCTCCTCTGCGCGCGCCTTGATGAGGATACGCAGGGTGTCCTGGTCGCCTGCCGCTTCCTCGAGGATATCGCGGAGGACAGCGAAGCGCACGTGCTCGTTGATGCCGAGGGACTCAACGTCCATATCGCCGGTGTAGGTCTTGATGTCGACCATGCCGTTGCCGCATACCTTTACGGTAGCGCCCTCGCGTGTGGGGTGAACGACGGTAACGTCGATAACGCCGGCATTCTCGATCTCGAGAGCCTTCTCCTTTGTGATTACCTCGCCCTCGTCGACAAGGATCTCACCGGTCAGCGGCGCGATGACTGCCTCGGCAGCCTTCTTGCCGTAGATACGCTCAGAAATAGCGAGCTTCTTATTATACTTATAGCGTCCGAATCTGGATAGGTCGTATCTCTTGGCGTCGAAGAACAGCATGTTGAGCTGATTCTGCGCGGACTCCACGGAAGCCATGTCGCCGGGGTGGAGCTTCTTGTAGACCTCGAGAAGAGCCTCTTCCTTGTTCTGGGTACTGTCCTTCTCGATGGTGCAGGTGATTCTGGGGTCGTCGCCGAACTTTCCGGTCAGCTCTGCATTGGTGGAAAGACCGATGGAGCGGAGGAAGGTGGTAACGGGGATCTTTCTGTTCTTATCAATGCGTACATAGAACACGTCGTTGGCGTCCATCTCGTACTCGAGCCATGCGCCGCGGTTCGGGATAACAGTCGCCTTGAAAAGCTTCTTACCGGTCTTGTCGTGCTCAAAACCGTAGTAAACGCCCGGTGAACGAACGAGCTGAGATACTACAACACGCTCAGAGCCGTTGATAACGAATGTACCGCTGTCAGTCATAAGCGGCAGATCACCCATATAGATCTCGTTATCGATTACGGAGCCGGTCTCCTTGTTCAGAAGTCTGGCGGTAACGCGGATCGGGACTGCATATGTCGCGTCGCGCTCCTTGCACTCCTCAATGGTATACTTGATCTTGTCGTCGAAACGGTGGCTTATGAACGAGAGTTCATATTTGCCGTTTGCGTCAGTGATCGGGGAAACGTCCCTGAACACTTCCTTGATACCGTCCTGCAGGAACCACTCGTAGGAATCCTTCTGAATACCTATGAGGTTCGGCATGTCGATTACCTCATTGATTTTAGAAAAACTCATTCGGGTGGTTTTTCCGAGCTGTATGGGCTTTACATTCACCATCGGCTTTATCACTCCTTAACAAAATTCCGGTCTCAGACTTGCTAGAAAAAACCGGTATTTGGCGCATTTTAAACGTCAAAAACAGGCTTTTTCGCGCACAAATCCATTATGATACATTATGAAATTATAACATAATTATAGGCAAAAGTCAAGCATTTTACAGTAAAAAAACCGCGCGATATTCCGCGCATTTTTGTCACAAGCGTGAATTTTTTTGCCCAAAGCAACAAACTTTGAGCTTTTTCGCATTCAAATTATTGCAAATCATACAAAATTGAATTTTCATGGTCTAATCAAAGCGAAAACCCGCCCGAATATCGTTCCGGGCGGGTAAAATATACATTATCCTCTGTCAGCGCGTATCACCGCGACCGAGATATCGTCCCGGCTGCCCTCGACAGAGCGCTCCCGCAGGTGCTCCGACAGAGCCGGGATATCCTGCTGAGAAAGCCGTGCGGTACGTCCTGCGAAATTCAGCAGGTCAGCGCTGCTCAGGAACGAATTGATCAGCCCGTCGCTGGAAAGAGTCACGCTGACCATCTTCCCCTCCCGCCAGAAGCTGCGGAAGCTGTTTATCGCGTCGCAGTCGCACAGTGAGGTCGTGAGGTTCCCGACCAGCCTTTCGTCCTCCGGCATAGGGAACTCCGCTCCGGAATCCGTCTCCAAAGTGAACGTCCCGTCGCCTATCTGAAGCCCGAAAACGCCGTCCTTATCGGCTGCGGCAAGTATCAGGGTCGCTCCGTACATCACTTCCGGCTGAAGCCCGCCGTATTTTTCGAAAATCGCACGCTCGTTCGGGGTCAGCGGAGAAAACCGCATGTGCGCGGCAATTTCATCGTTCCAGCCGCATATGATGTTCCCGGCGATACGCCGAGCCGCCTCCCTTGGGTCGTGGAGGAACACCGCGCCGAGGCTCCCGTTGCGTTCGCAGAAATCCGTGACCGAGCGAAGAGCCACACGCGCCGCCATCTCGCTGCCCGAGGCGCTGCGGAAGTGCTTCTCGCTCCCGTGCCCGTCGGACACCGCAGCGACCGCCAGTTTATCGGTGATGAGCACCCTTGCGCTGTCCTGGCAGGGCGTTCCCGAATCCTCGTGGGAAGCTCCCCTGACCGACACAGCAAAGCCGCTGAACTGCATTACCAGCCAGCCTCGATGTCAGCGCTTATCTCGTCGCTGTCGGCGAACTCGCGTATCTGCTCCGCCGCGGACTGCTGCTTTGTGCGCATATCCTCCTCGGACTCCGCAAGGCGAACGCTGCGGCTTCCGATCTGCGAGGAAGTCACCGCAACGAACTTTATCAGCTTCGCGAGGGCTTCGCCGTTGTGCGCCGTAACAACGCTGTCCGGGTCGCCGGTGAACCGCGCGAGTATATCGTGGTCTGCGTCCTCGCCGATGGCGACCGCGGCCTTTATGCCGTTGGAATACCAGCGGTTCTTCGACAGGATATCAAGCCCCTTTTCGTAGTTGTCGGTGGGATAGCCGTCCGACATGAGTATCATGACCGGAGCAAACGAAAGGCTCGGGGACTTCATGAACTCGTTTCTGGAGAGCTTCGCGGCAAGCTCAGTGAGAGCGCTGCCGAGGTCGGTGACGTTCTCGGCGTCGAGTGGCTTCCACTCGAACTCGTCGATGGATATAGGCTCGTCGTACATCCACTCACAGCCGCCGGAGAACTTCAGGACTGCCAGCTTGATATCCGCGTCCGCGCCGCCTATTCCCTTGATTTCGGGGATAAGCTCCTCCATAACGGAATTTACAGTGCCGATCTTGCTGCCGCCCATGCTGCCGGAGCAGTCGATAAGGAAAAACAGCACCATCGACTTCTTGGCGATCTCTTCCGCGTCGTCAAAAGGATTAACAGGTGTATCTGACATATAACTTCCCTCCTGATGATTCAATATAATACTGTATCTATTATATCATCGCCGGTGGGAATTGTCAATCATCTTGACATAATCATTCTGCCGTGATATTATTATATTCACAGGGAACCTCTAAAAACCGGTTTGAAAAGGGAAAATGGGTAGAGTGCGCCGAATGCGATGAAAGCCGACGAAGTAAGGCTGTATGCCTTACGAGGAGGTTTGAAGAAGCAGTCGGTGTGCTATACACATTTTCACTCAAACAAGGTTTTTAGAGGTGACCTTCTGAAATGGCGGCGGCCTCCTCGTCCGTCCAGGCGCTTTCGGGCTGCTCCGACACTGCGTCGACGTACTCCAGCACGCCGCTGTATATCGTGAACGCAAGCTGCTGCTGATATTCCTCGGTGGCGAGCTTCGCTTCCTCCTCGGGATTCGAAAGGAAGCCGCACTCGATCATCAGCGACGGGTTCTTGTTGGATTTGAGCAGGAACAGTTCGTCGCCGGAAAGCTTTATTTCACGGTCGTTTCCCGGCTGGAGCTGCGCGAAACGCGCCTGCATTATCTGCGCCAGCGTCCGGTTGTCGGGATTGTTGTTATTGTAGAACATCTGCCCGCCGAAGTACTTCGGGTCGGTGTAGTTGTTCTGGTGGATACACAGGAATATGCTGTCGGGATAGCTCTGGATTATCTCAAGCCGGTTATCCATGTCGGAGAGCTTCTGGTTGCGTATGCCCTCGACTCCGGGGTCGTAGATGGAGATATCCTCATCGCGGGTCAGCACAGTGCGGAACCCGGAAAGCTCCAGGAGCTGCTGGAGGTGCTTCACCACGGAAAGGTTCACATCCTTTTCAAGGACGCCGCTCTTCCCCACCGCGCCGCTGTCAAGTCCGCCGTGACCCGCGTCCAGCACTATGACCGGACGCTCCGAAGCCTCCGCGGAGGTCGGGACGGCGCTGTCAGTCACCCTTGCGCAGACCGCCAGGAAAGCGAAGATCCCCGCCATGCACGCGGCGAATCTCAGAGTTTGTTTGTTGAATTTCATTTCGATTACCCCCGGACAAATTGTCTATTTGTTCATAAGATATGAGCAAGTCCCGGGAAATATGACTAGGGCTACGCTGAATAAAGCGCAGCGAAACAAAATCAGACGCGTGAGCACGCCTTTGTTTGATTCAGCGCTTCCATAGAAAAGGAGAAAATATGGCAAAACCGAAAACCGTGTTCGTGTGCAGCGAATGCGGGCAGGAATACTCAAAGTGGAACGGCAGATGCACCGCCTGCGGAAGCTGGAACACCATCGAAGAAGCAGAGCCGGCGCCGGTCATCGGCGGGAAGTACTCTGCTCCGGCGGCGGAGCTTAAATTCAGTCCCATCGGCGACGTGGACTGCAACGACGAGATACGCTACGGCACGGGAAGCTCCGAGCTTGACAGGGTGCTCGGCGGAGGGCTTGTGAAAGGCTCGCTGGTGCTTATCGGCGGCGACCCGGGCATCGGAAAATCCACGCTGCTGCTCCAGATATGCGGCTTCATGGGCGGCGAGCACACTATACTCTACGTTTCCGGCGAGGAATCCGAACGTCAGATAAAGCTCCGCGCCGACCGGCTGGGAGTCACCGGCGGAGGGCTGCTGCTCGCCTCCGGCAACAACTGCGAAAGCATAATCCAGGCGGTCAGGAAAAACAAGCCGGATATCGTGATAATAGACTCGATACAGACCATAACCTCCAGCGGGATAACCTCCTCGGCGGGAAGCGTCGTGCAGGTCAGGGAATGCACAAACGCATTCATGCACCTCGCAAAATCCGAGGAGATCCCGATTTTCATAGTCAGCCACGTCAACAAGGACGGCGGCATAGCCGGGCCGAAAATAATGGAGCACATCGTGGACACGGTGCTGTACTTCGAGGGCGAGAAGCAGCTTTCCTACCGCATTCTCAGGGCGATAAAGAACCGCTTCGGCTCCACTAACGAAATAGGCGTGTTCAACATGGACGACGACGGTCTCCACGAGGTCACGAACCCCTCGGAGATGATGCTCTCCGGGCGTATCACTACGGTCTCCGGCAGCGCGGTAGTCTGCACCATCGAAGGCACCCGCCCTATCCTCGCCGAGGTCCAGGCGCTGGTTACGAAATCCACGCTGTCAGCGCCGAGAAGGGTCGCCACCGGCTTCGACTACAACCGGCTCTACATGATACTCGCGGTGCTCGAAAAGCGCACCGGATTCTTTTTCGGCGGGGTCGACGTATACGTCAACATAGTCGGCGGCCTCCGGCTGGACGAGCCTGCGGCCGACCTGGCGGTGGCGCTGGCGCTGTACTCCGGGCTATGCGACAAGGTGATACCGGAAAAACTGATGGTGTTCGGAGAGGTCGGGCTCGGCGGAGAGGTACGTGCGGCTTCCCACGTCAGGGAGCGCGTCAAGGAAGGCGCGCGGCTCGGATTTGAGCGGTGCATAATCCCGAAACAGAGCTTCTCGTCGCTCAGCCGCAGCGAAAACTACGGCATTCAGATAATCGGCGTGCGGACGCTGGAACAGGCATTCCGCGCGATAAACGCGGACAAGGAAAAGGAGAACAAGGAATGACAAACTGCGACGACTGCGTAAATTACGTCTACGACGAGGAATGCGACTGCTGGACATGTCTGGTAAACCTCGACGAGGACGAGATGTACCGATTCATGTGCGGAACTAACTACAACTGCCCATATTACTCGTCCGACGACGAGTACTCCATCGCAAGGAAGCAGTAACGCTCCCTTATGGTCACCTCTAAAAACCTTGTTTGAGTGAAAATGTGTATAGCACACCGCCTGCTTCTTCAAACCTCCTCGTAAGGCATACAGCCTTACTTCGTCGGCTTTCATCGCATTCGGCGCACTCTACCCATTTTCCCTTTTCAAACCAGTTTTTAGAGGTTCCCTTATGTGATACTGTAACAAATAAAAAACCGGGGCTGTGCTGTCACAGTCCCGGTTTTGGTTTATTGCGGATCGCTCATGTTTTATCGTGAGACGGCCTCTTAGACACGCATGCTATCGCTTCAGCAGTGGCAATGTTGAGGTCTACGCTGCTCTGGCGCGCCAGAGAATTCAGCTTGGAAAAAAGCTCTCCATTGTGAGTGCTGACATATCTTGCCGGAAGCTTGTTGAGTGCAAGAGCGGTCATATCCTCTATGCAGCGGTCGCATTTACAGCAGTTTTCGGTCTTGAGCATTTCAGTCAGTTTATCCCTGACTATATCTTCCATCACATTAACAAGTGCCATAATAATTACCCCACATTCATGTAAAGCCCGGAAACTACCGAGCCGATATATTTATTTTACAATAAAAAGGCATGTTTGTCAATACTTTTTACAATATTCTGCAATTTATGGGTTCGGCGTATTTCACAGAATTTTTTGCGGAAAATAGTCAAAAAAAGCAAAGGAGAGATTCTTGATGAATATATCGAACGAGGAATACGGCGAACTTACCAAGCGCCGCTCCCACAATTCAAAGCTGTGCAGGACAATTCCGATGGCGTTTCTTATCGGCGGACTGATCTGCACGCTCGGCGAGGCTCTGCTGAACCTCTACGGCATGGCAGGACTTAACAAGGACGAAGCAGGCGCGCTGACCTCCATCACGCTGGTGTTTCTGAGCATACTCTTCACCGGGCTGGAATGGTACGACCGGATCGCGCAGCACGCCGGCGCGGGTACACTGGTGCCGATAACCGGCTTCGCGAACGCAGTCGCCTCACCGGCGCTGGACTTCAAAAGCGAGGGCTTCGTGCTGGGCCTGGGCGCTAAGATGTTCGTTATCGCAGGACCGGTCATCGTTTACGGCATAAGCGCTTCGGTGGTGTACGGCATTATTTACTACATCGTCGGGCTGTTTACAAAGTGAGGTGTCAGCATGAAATACTGTGAAGGAAAAACAATGTGCTTCCGCAAACCGTCCGTGATAGCCTACGCGGCGGTAGTTGGCAAGGCGGAGAACGAAGGTCCCTACGGCGGCGAATTCGACGAGGTGGTCGAGGACAACAAGGCAGGCTCGGATACCTGGGAGCAGGCGGAATCCCTGTTCCAGCAGCGCGCGGTCGGGCATGTCCTGCGCAAATCCGGGCTGGAGCCTGACAGGATAGACCTCATGATAGCCGGCGACCTGCTCAACCAGTGCGTGGGAAGCTCCTACGGTCTGAAGGACTACTTTATCCCCTACCTCGGGATATACGGAGCCTGCTCCACATTCGCGGAAGGGCTTCTGCTCTCGGCGGCTCTGGTGAATGCCGGATATATCGACACCGCTATAGCAAGCACCTCCTCGCATTTCAGCACGGCGGAGCGCCAGTTCCGGTTCCCGCTGAATTACGGCGGAGTACGCACCCCCACCGCCCAGTGGACCGCCACCGCCGCCGGAGCCGCACTGGTCGGGTTCAGCGGGAAGCCTCCGTTTATACGGGCTGCGACAGTCGGCAAGATCGAGGATATGGGAATCACCGACCTCAACAACATGGGAGCCGCGATGGCAGGCGCAGCCTACGACACGCTGACCCGCCACATGAAGCACCGCGGAACTCACCCGCAGGACTACGACGTGATAATCACCGGCGACCTGGGTCAGGTTGGCAGCGACCTGCTCTACGACCTGTTCCAGCGCGACGGCGTTTCCCTCAGGGAGCACCACAAGGACTGCGGGCTGATGATCTACGACCGCGCCGCCCAGGACGTACACGCAGGCGGCTCCGGGTGCGGGTGCTCCGCTTCGATGATGTGCGGGCACTTCTTCAAGCGGATACAGGCCGGCGAGCTGAAACGCGTTCTCTACTGCGCGACCGGCGCGCTGATGTCGCCTACGGTCGTTCAGCAGGGCGGGAGCATTCCCGGGATCGCGCACTGCGTGGAGATATCATCGGAAGCAGGAGGTTAACGAGATAAAATGGATATGTTTCTTGAATACGTCTGGGCGTTTCTCATCGGAGGGGCATTCTGCGCGGTCGGTCAGCTCCTGATAGACCTGACGAAGCTCACCCCCGCCAGGATCCTGGTAAGCTATGTGGTCGCCGGGGTCGTCCTCGGCGCTGTAGGGGTTTACGACCCGATCATTGAATTCGCCGGCGGCGGCGCGACAGTTCCTCTTACAGGCTTCGGAAACCTCCTTGCAAAGGGAGTCCGCGAAGCCGTCGACCAGCACGGTCTCCTAGGAGCTTTCATGGGAGGCTTCACCGCGACGGCGGCTGGTATCGCGGCGGCGGTGTTCTTCGGGCTGCTCGCGGCTCTGTGCTTTAAGAGCGGGTCAAAGATAAACGAAACCTGACGGGGACGTCGGGACTTTATCTGAGCTTTAGGGCAATACCGCACAAAGATTGTGCGCATATTGCGCAGTCAGATTTTTCGTCAGATTGTACAATGAGGACGCAGCAAGGCTGACGCCTTGCAAGGACGAATTGTGCAAAATGACGGAAAATATGCAAGCAAGATGCGTACAAAATACAAAATATGGTCTTTGTGCGGTGTTGCCTTAGTTCTGCGGAAAACGAAAAGCCGCGAAAAAAATAAATTATGAATTCGGAATGCTGAATTCGGAATTATGGAATCCGCTTCGCGGATATATTTTAAAAAGCAAAGCACTTCAGTTTGATCTGCTTTGCTTTTTTACAGTTCAGCGTAAATTGAAATAATGATCGTATAGCGTTCCGTTTTTGTGCTATATGCTTTTCCGGCGGCGGGTTCCGTGGGGAATTTTTGTCGCAGTCACAATAGATTTTTTCTGCGGAATATGCTATAATACTATCGTATTGTATTGTATCCCCGGAAATCGGGGAATGATAACAAGGAGGAAAATTCAATATGAACAGCGAAAAGATCCACAAGATGGTCGGAACCGGCGTTCTGACCGCAGTAGTAATCGTCGTATATCTTCTGACGATGGGAATTTCCGTAGGACCGTTCAACATCACGTTTGCTCTTATCCCGATAGTAGTCGGCGCGGCACTATACGGCTGGGCGACAGGCGGCTGGCTCGGTCTGGTGTTCGGCGCGATGGTGCTTTTCACCGGCGGCGCGAACGCATTTTTGGTGATCAACGTACCCGGGACGATTATCACAGTCCTGGTCAAGGGCGCGGCGGCTGGTCTTGTTCCGGGACTTATCTACAGCGCTCTCGAGAAGAAGAACCGCTGGGCTGCGACAATATGCGCGGCTGCGGCAGCTCCGATCGTTAATACCGGAATATTCCTGCTGGGCTGCCTCGCGTTCTTCATGGGAACAATAAACGAATGGGCGGCAGGCGCAGGCATTGAGAACGCAGGAGTCTACATGGTGACGGTTTTCGTCGGCGTGAACTTCCTGGTAGAGCTTGGCGCTAACCTGCTGTTAAGCTCCGTGATAGTAAGAATAGTCGACATAGTAAAGAACAAACTGGCCGCAAACAAGTCACGGATATAATTCCAAAGGAGCAGCAATGATACTTGCAATAGACATCGGCAATACAAATATAGTCCTCGGCTGCGCGGACAGCGACAGGATATTGTTCCGTGAACGCCTTGCGACAGTTCAGCGCGAAACCTCGCTTGAATACGCCGTAAAGATAAAAGCGGCGCTTGATATAAACGGGATCGACCGCACACAAATCAGCGGCGCTGTGATATCTTCCGTCGTACCGTCTGTCACGAACACCGTAAAGGCGGCGGCTGAAAAGCTCATCGACGGGAAAATCATGATAGTAGGCCCCGGAATAAAGACCGGGCTGAAAATCCAGATAGACAACCCCGCGCAGCTCGGCAGCGACCTGGTCGTTGACGCCGTTGCAGGTATCCACGACTACCCGCTGCCGCAGATAATAATTGACATGGGCACCGCGACCACGTTCTCGGTCATCGACAAGGACCGCACCTACATCGGCGGACTTATCACCACCGGCGTAGCCGTATCAGCGGACGCCCTAAACTCCAGAACGGCGCAGCTCCCGAAAATCGCCTACGAAAAGCCGAAGCGCGTAATATGCAGCAACACCGTCGACTGCATAACCAGCGGCATAATGTACTCCAACGCATGCGCGATAGACGGAATAATCGAACGCATTGAGGAGGAGCTCGGCGAAAAGGCGACGGTCATCGCAACGGGCGGACTCTCGCAGGTAGTAATACCTCTCTGCCGCCACGAAATCACTTACGATGACGACCTTCTCTTAAAGGGGCTAATGCTCATCTGGAACAAAAACTCAAAATAAACATATTTTACTGACCTTACAATACACAAAATTGCTGCCGGCTTTCCGGCAGCAATTCTTGTTTTATAGGGGTCTGCGGTATATCACCGCGTCGTCGTCCGGGTAGTAGTTCCGGCGGAGCGCTATCTTTTCGTAGCCGCTCTTTTCGTATAGCGCTATCGCCCCGGCGTTCCTGCTGCGAACCTCGAGGAAGCAGCATACCGCGCCGCGCTCCTGCATTTTTGAGTGCAGTTCGGTCAGGAGCCGCTCCGCTATACCCTGTCTGCGGAACTCCGGCAGAGTCGCTATCTGGAACAGCTCCGCTTCATCTGCCGCGACCCTTCCCAGCGCGAACCCCGCGACAGCTCCGCCGCGCTCCTCGGTAACGAGGATATTCAGCGGGCTGTTAAGCTCCGACAGCAGCGTATCCGCCGTCCAGCTTCCGTGGAAGCACTCCTGCTCTATCGCGTTTATCTGCACGAACTGCTCGTCAGTGGGCTTCATACCAGCTTCTGCCCTCCTTTGCGTCGGCGGTGAGAGGCACGGCAAGCTTTACTGCGCCCTGCATTTCCTCGGTGAGTATCTGCGCCGCCTTGTCCGCCTGCGCCTCCGGAGCCTCAACAATCAGCTCATCATGCACCTGAAGTATCAGCTTTGCCTCGGGGAGCTCCTTTTTCAGCCTGCGGTATACGCGTATCATAGCTATCTTGATGATATCCGCAGCCGTGCCCTGTATCGGTGTGTTCATCGCGATACGCTTTCCCAGAGCCTTCACGGTCTTGTTGGTCGAGAGTATCTCCGGAATAAAACGCTTCCTGCCGAACATCGTGACCGCCCAGCCGTCCTTTTCGGCGCTTGCAGTCACCTTGTCCATATACGCTTTCACGCCGGAATAATGGGTCAGGTAGTCGTCGATATACCGCTTCGCCTCGGGGACTGACACGTTGATATCCTTTGCAAGCGAAAACGCGCCTATGCCGTACACAATACCGAAATTTACCGCCTTCGCGCTGCGGCGCTGCTCCGGAGTGATCAGCTCCGGCGGGACATTCAGGACGCTTGCGGCGGTCTCGGTGTGGATATCTCCGCCCTCGCAGAAGGTCTTTATCATCGCCTTGTCGCCGGAAAGGTGCGCCAGTACGCGCAGCTCTATCTGGCTGTAGTCCGCGTCAGCAAGCATTCTGCCCTCCCCCGCGACAAAGAATCTGCGGAAGTTCCTGCCTATCTCGGTGCGAACCGGAATGTTCTGTATGTTCGGCTCCGCAGAAGAAATACGCCCGGTGCGGGTTTCGGTCTGCTTGAATGTGGTGTGCATTCTGCCGTCCGGAGAAACCGCCGCTTCAAGCCCCTTGACGTAGGTGTTGTAGAGCTTCGTGAGCGTTCTGTAGTCGAATATCAGCGGAATTATCGGGTGCCTGCCGCGCAGCCCCTCCAGCGTATCCGCGTCGGTGGAGTAACCCGTCTTGCGCTTCTTCCCGGCGGGAAGTCCCAGCTCCTCGAAAAGCACAACGCTGAGCTGCTTCGGAGAACCGATGTTGAACTCGTGCCCTGCTTCCTTGTAGATATCCTGCTCGATCTCCTTTATCTTCGGCTGGAGCGCGTCTCCGAACTCCCGCAGCGCCTCGGTGTCCAGCTTCACGCCCTCTATCTCCATGGAGCTCAGGACCTCGGCAAGGGGTATCTCAATGTCAGCCAGAACGCCGTACATCTCCTGCTGGTGTATTTTCTCCCACAGAGCGCGGTTCAGCAGAAACAGCGACTCCCCGAGCCGCTCCGCGCTGTAGGTCACGCCGTATTCCGCGCAGAGGCGCTCAACGGTGTAGTCGCTGGAATTTACGTTCAGCAGATACCCGGCAAGCGCCGCGTCGAACACCACATTTTTAAGCTCCATGCCGTTTTTCATGCAGTAGGAATACAGCGCCTTCGCGTCGTCGGTGCGCTTGGGGGCTTCGGAAGCCAGGATAGCCGCCGCGCCCTCCTGCGGCTTCCCCGCGAGGAACACGCGCACTTCCCCGCCGGAAAACGCCACGTCATACGCCGCCGGGTCGAATTCCGGGATATCGGCCTTTTCCGCGGCTTCAACTGCGGGAGTTCCGGCATTATCCGGTGCGGGCGCGGTTCCCTCGGAGGCTATCGAGGCTATCGAGGCTAACGCTACCTTCGCCGGGGCGGTCTTGTCCAGACCCAGCTTCTTCATAACACCGAACATTTCCATTTCAGTGAGGATACCTGCGGCTTCGGCGGGGTCTCCGTCCTTTTTCTCGTATGCGGACATGTCAAGCTCCACCGGGGCTTCAAGCGTTATCTCGGCGAGCTTCCGGCTCAGCTCCGCGCTCTCCCTGCCGTTTTCAAGCTTGGCGCGTACTCCCTTCGTGACCTCTATCGTGTCGAGGTTCTGGTAGATGTAGTCCACCGTGTGGTACTTCTGGATAAGACCCAGCGCGGTCTTTTCGCCTACTCCGGGAACTCCAGGTATATTATCGGAGCTGTCGCCCATAAGGGTCTTGACCTCCAGCATTTCCCGGGGCGTAACGCCGTAGGCCTCGGCTATCTTCGCCGGGGTGTAGATGATATCCTCCTTGTTGGAGGCGAGCCTTACCGTCACCTTGTCGGTGATAAGCTGGAAGCTGTCGCGGTCTCCCGTGGAGATGGTGCACTCTCCGCCCTGCGATTCAGCGGCGTGGGAGAGCGTTCCGATGATGTCGTCCGCTTCGTAGCCCTCCTTCTCCACGATGGCGACTCCAAGCGCGGTGAGTATCTGCTTGATTATCGGCATCTGCGCACGCAGCTCGTCTGGCATTGCGTGGCGGGTGCCCTTGTAGTCCGCATACATCTTGTGCCGGAACGTCGGCGCATGCAGGTCGAACGCCACTGCGATGCGGTCGGGAGCCTCCTCCTTCATCAGCTTGAGGAATATGTTAAGGAATCCGGTCAGCGCGTTGGTCGGCATTCCCTTTTTATTCGTGAGCACGCGTATCCCGTAGAACGCGCGGTTCATTATGCTGTTTCCGTCTATAACAAGCAGCTTCATGCTTTATTCTCCTTTGAATTTCGGCATAGTCGGGATATCCGTCATGCGGATATCGTCAAGCACGCGGTGATCCAGCTTTTTCAGCATGAACAGCGTGCAGGTGCCGGTAAATGCTCCGCCGATCACCGCCGAGGCTGTAAGTATCGGCGTGTAGGCAAGCACCAGAATGTTCCCGTAGATTATCACCGCGGTGAGCATCTGCCCGGCGATATGCGCCAGCGCTCCCATGATCCCGACCAGCGGCAGCCAGTTCTCTCGGTTCTCGCCGGGGAGGAGCTTTCTCATCAGAAGCATGATCCCAAGCGCGCAGATACCGCCCATCACTCCGTAGAACAGGTTCATGACCTGCCCGGTGATGAACGCCGCCACAAAGCAGCGCAGTATCACAACGAGCATCACATCTATGGAGCGCCACTTCCCGCCTATGTAGAGCATGAACATCGTTACGATGTTTCCAAGCCCGACCCTCACGCCGGGGATAGCGCATATAGGCGGCAGGAACGATTCAACCGCGGAAAGCACCGCCGCAATGCATATAAACAGCGCGCAAAGCGCGACTTTTCTAACCCTGAGCGCTTTCACCCGAATGCACCTCCGTCGTATTCTCCTGTGCGGAACGGCTGCTCCGCGAATTCATTATGCCGGACACCTTCTCCGCGATCAGCATAAGCTCGGAAGGCTCCGGCGGCTTCGCAGGCTCGACCGGCTCCGGCTCTGCCTCGGGCATGATAGCCGCTTCCGGCTCTCCGGTGAACGTGTAGTCCCCGGCGCTTATCTTAGCCGCCGGATACGCAGCAAGCCAGTCGCGCAGATGACCCGCGGCAAGGCTGACCGCCGCCGCTGCCGAAGCCGCCAGCATAACAAATCCGCAGACCGCGAACACAGCGCCGTTTCCGCTTACGATAAAGCAGATCAGCGCATAGACCAGGTTCAGCACGCAGCTCACCAGACGTATGACCGGCTCCCCGGCGACCGCCATCAGAGCTGCCGCAACGGAAGCCGCCGCGCCTATCGCAAGCGCCAGCCCGGTGAAAATTCCGCCCATGGCGAAGCCGCACACAGCGCACACTAACGCCGCCGCACACTGAATATAAAAGCACGCATGCACAGTCCTCCGGAGCGCGCCGACCCTCCTCTGCCTTGCAGAAACAAAGTCGGAGACCACGCTCTTTCCGTCGGATTCAAAATGTATGAGCCGCTTTTTTATCCCGTCCAGCATAATTACCTCCAGAAATTATAAGGCTCAGAGCCTGTTGACTTCCTCCAGCCACAGCGCCGCGGAAGCGTCGCTGGGCATTCTCCAGTCGCCCCGGGGCGAGAGTGTGACAGAACCCACCTTCACGCCGTCCGGCAGGCAGCTCCGCTTGAACTGCTGCGAGAAGAACCTGCGGTAGAACGTCCTGAGCCACTTGAGAATAGTTTCCCGGTCGTAGCTTCCATCAAACGCGTACTCCGCCAGGCGGAAAACCTTGCTGGGCGGGAAGCACCAGCGTATCCCGTTGTACAGGAAGAAATCGTGCAGCTCGTACGGACCTACCAGATCCTCGGTTATCTGGGCGATGTCGCCGTTTTCGTCCGCCGGGAGAAGCTCCGGGCTTACCGGAGTATCGTAAATGCTCATCAGGACCTCGCGGAGGTCTGCGCCGCCGACGGTTCCCGCATAGTACTTCACGATGTAACGAACCAGCGTTTTCGGAACGGAAGCGTTCACGCCGTACATAGACATGTGGTCGCCGTTGTAGGTAGCCCAGCCGAGCGCAAGCTCCGAAAGGTCTCCTGTGCCTATTACCATGCCGTTTTCAGCATTTGCGAGATCCATAAGTATCTTGGTGCGCTCCCGTGCCTGGCCGTTTTCGTACACCACATTGTGGTTGCTCTCGTCGTGGCCGATATCCTTAAAGTGCTGCTTTACCGAATCGGCAATATCTATCACGCGCAGCCTAGTCCCGAGCAGTTCGCAGAGCCGCTCCGCGTTGCTGCGGGTTCGCTTTGTCGTACCGAAGCAGGGCATTGTGACCGCCAGGATATCCGACGCGGGTCTGCCGAGCAGCTTCATAGCCTCCACGCACACCAGCAGCGCAAGCGTGGAATCCAGCCCGCCGGAAATTCCGATCACCAGCGTTTTCGCGTTGGTGTGGCGGACGCGCTTTTCAAGCCCGTGCGCCTGCATTGTGAGGATATCCTCGCAGCGCTTGTCGGTCTCCGCCGAGGTATTCGGAACGAACGGAGTGCGGCGCACTATTCGGGTAAGCTCTGCGGGCTTTATCTCCATATCGAACGGAATGCGGCGCATTCCCGGGCGCAGACCTCCCACGAAGCTCGTGTTGCGGCGGCGCTCGGAAGCAAGCTTCTGGACGTCTATTTCAGTAACGGTCAGCCCGGTTGAGTACAGTTTGCTCTCCGCGAGGACTATTCCGTTTTCGGCGATTATATCGTGCCCGCCGAATACAAGATCCTGCGTGCTTTCGCCGGAGCCTGCGCTGGCATACACGTACCCGCACAGCAGCCGCGCGGACTGGCTGTTGACAAGCTCACGGCGGTAGGAATCCTTGCCGATGGTCTCGTTGCTGGCGGAGAGATTCGCGATGAGGGTCGCGCCGCCGAGCGCGAGTGAAATGCTCGGAGGCTCCGCAGCCCAGAGATCCTCGCAGATCTCCGCAGCGAAAACCAGCTCGGGCATCCCGCGGCACTCGAACAGCAATCCAAGCCCGAACGGAACGCTCTCCCCGAAAAGCTCGATATCGTACTCGCCCTCCGGGGCGGCGGTGAAATGCCGCTTCTCGTAGAATTCGTTGTAGTTCGGGAGGAACTTCTTCGGCACAACGCCGAGTATCTTACCGTCCTTCATTACGACGGCGCAGTTGTAAAGCTCCCCGCGGAACCTCAGCGGACAGCCCACCGCAATGAGCATGTCAAGTCCGGCGGAGTGCTCCGTGATATCCTTCAGCGCGTTCAGGGCGCCGTCAAGCAGGGTCTGCTGAAAAAACAGATCCTGACAGGTGTAGCCGGTAATGCACAGCTCCGGCAGAACTAGCACTCTCACTCCCTGCTCGTGAGCCTTATCTATCAGCGCCTTTATGCGGGCGCAGTTATAGCCGCAGTCTGCAACCTTGATGTCAGGCGTTCCCGCGGCGGTCTTTACAAATCCGTCCTTCATTCTTCTGCTCCTTTTGTGCCACAGTAAGCACTTTATATTGGTAACCTCTAAAAACCGGGACACGAGCAGATTTCGTACATGACTTATATCAGATGCTAGGCGTCAAACCGCAGTAATACTGTATGTATTTCAAGGTTTGACAACGAAGCAGATGATATAAGTCATAGAAATCTGCCGTGAAGGAGGTTTTTAGAGGTTACCTATTGTTATCCATTATATATTATATACGTTTTTCATCTGAAAATCAAGAGCAGTACACTGATTTTTAACATTTTATATAAAAATCCCCGCAGCCGTGTGACTGCGGGGATAATTGTATTCGATTCAGTGATATCAGAATCCGGTAGAATAGTTCGGAGCTTCCTTTGTGATCTGAATATCGTGCGGGTGGGACTCCCTGAGACCTGCGCCGGTGATGCGTACGAACTCTGCACGCTCCTGGAGGTCGGGGATAGTCGGGCAGCCGCAGTAGCCCATACCGGAGCGGATACCGCCAACGAGCTGGAAGATGGTGTCGGCAACCGATCCCTTGTAAGGTACACGGCCCTCAACGCCCTCGGGAACGAGCTTCTTGCTCTTATCCTGGAAGTAGCGGTCAGCGGAGCCCTTCTTCATTGCAGCAAGGCTTCCCATGCCTCTGTATACCTTGAAGCTTCTGCCCTGGTAGATCTCGACGTCGCCGGGAGCCTCCTCGCAGCCTGCCAGCAGGGAGCCGAGCATTACGCAGTTAGCGCCAGCCGCAAGAGCCTTGACGATATCGCCGGAGAACTTGATACCGCCGTCTGCGATGACCGGAACGCCGTACTTAGCGGCAGCGCATGCGCAGTCGTAAACCGCGGTGATCTGCGGAACGCCGATACCTGCAACTATTCTGGTGGTGCAGATGGAGCCGGGGCCGATACCTACCTTTACAGCGTCAGCGCCAGCCTTGATGAGATCCTCAGCGGCAGCGCCAGTCGCAACGTTGCCCGCGATAATAACAGCGTTCGGGAACGCTGTCTTGATCTTGTCGAGGGTGGTCATGATGTTTTTGCTGTGACCGTGCGCGGAGTCGAGCACCAGTACGTCCGCCTGAGCCTTCAGCAGAGCGCCGGCTCTGTCAAGCACGTCGGGAGTAATTCCGATCGCAGCGCCGCAGAGGAGTCTGCCACCTGCGTCGCGCGCGGTGTTCGGGTACTGTACGCTCTTCTCAATATCCTTGATCGTGATAAGTCCCTTGAGGAAGCCGTTCTCGTCAACCAGCGGGAGCTTCTCGATCTTGTGCTTTCTGAGGATCTCCTGAGCCTGCTGGAGATTAGTGCCGACAGGAGCGGTAACGAGGTTATCCTTTGTCATTACCTCGCCGATCTTCTGGTTGTAGTCGGTGATGAAGCGGAGGTCGCGGTTAGTGAGGATACCGACCAGCTTGCCGTTCTCAACGACCGGAACACCGGAGATCTTGTACTTGCCCATCAGAGCGTCCGCGTCAAATACGCTGTCCTGCGGGGAGAGGAAGAACGGGTTAACGATAACGCCGTTTTCAGAACGCTTTACCTTGTCCACCTCGTCGACCTGCTGCTCGATGGTCATGTTCTTGTGGATAATACCGATACCGCCTTCTCTGGCGATCGCGATAGCCATGCGGCTCTCTGTTACGGTATCCATCGCGGAAGTCATGATCGGGGTGTTGAGCGTGATGTTCTTGGTGAGCTGCGTCTTGAGGTCGATCATGTTCGGGGTAACGTCGCTCTTTGCGGGTATGAGCAGCACGTCGTCGAACGTAAGACCTTCCTTGACAAATTTCTCGTTGTAGTTGCAGTTCAGCATACGATTAAATCCTCACTTTCTCGATCCGTTTCTGATTTGCACAGGTATTCCTGCGTCTTTTTCATTTTCTGGAACATTTCCCTCAATAAGGAAAAAAGCCGCTGAATGCATATGCTTCATGGCTTTTAGTTCCGTTTCGGGGAGATGTCCTCCCGAAGATATATTATAAATATTATATCACTAAACCGCTTTTTTTTCAAGCGCAAACCAGGAGAAAAGTATACAAATATCAAGCCTGAATTCGCCGCGATTTCGGAAATTTTCACGCTTTCCCTGAAAATCTCAAAAAAATCTTTCCCAGCTTATTGACGAAAAAAGATATTTATTATAGAATATATGTGTATGGGTATTTTATGCCCTCTGAAAAATGTATGAAATTCACAGATAAGGAAATGATAATATGATAAAGACCTCAGCTTCGCTGCTTGCCTGCGACCTCGCGGATATATCCGGGGAGCTCTCGCGCTGCAAAGCGGCGAATGTCGACTGGATACACTTCGACGTAATGGACGGCGCGTTCGTCGACCAGATAACCTACGGCAGCCCGGTGCTGAAATGCGTCCGCAGGGCAACGGATATGTTCCTTGACGTGCACCTGATGGTGAACGACCCGGCGAGCCAGATCAAGTTCTTCGCGGAAGCCGGAGCCGACCTCATCAGCTTCCACCTTGAGAGCCGCAGCGACGCACAAAAGACCCTGGAGCTGATACGTTCCTTCGGCGTGAAATCCGCGCTTGCAGTGAAGCCCGGAACTCCCATTGAGGAAACGTTCCCGCTTGTGGAGCTGTGCGACATGGTGCTCGTTATGACCGTCGAGCCGGGCTACGGCGGGCAGGCGTTCATTCCGGAAACGCTGGATAAGATACGCGCTCTGCGCAGCTTCGCCGGAGATTCCCTCGACATTGAAGTCGACGGCGGAATAAACGGCAAGACCGCTCCGCTGGTAAAGGAAGCCGGCGCGAACGTCCTGGTTGCCGGGACCGGCCTTTTCAAGGCGGAGGACATGGCGCAGGCTAACTCCCTGCTGAAGGCTCCGCAGAAAGGACAGGCATGATAACTCCCATAACCAAGCGCGACCCGCGTAAGCTGTATCTGGAGCGCCTTGTATTCATGGCGGCTCTGCTGATACCGGCAGTGTTCCGCGGCGGCTTCAGACCGCTGGCAGTGTGCGCGGTGTGCGTTATCTGCTGCATGTTCACAGACTGGGTCTGCTGCAAGCTGCGCCGCATAAAATACGACATTAAAGACCCCGCCGTGATGTTCTGGGGGCTGTGCTGCGGAATGCTCATGCCTGCTGGTATCCCGCATGTCCTTGCAGGACTTTCCGCGGTTATCTGCATAGCTCTCGGGAAACACATTTTCGGCGGAAACGAGAACCTCGTGTTCTCTCCTCCAGCGATAGCCGTGGCGTTCCTGATAATCTGCTACCCCGGCGACATGCTGTATTATCCGAAGGTCGGCGAAATTCTCCCGATGTTCTCGGAGTACGAAGGGACTTTCACCCGCTCTGTCGAATACCACATGAACCTCGGCACAACGCCTACCCAGTCCGTTATGGATATCCTCATGGGGAACGTCCCCGGCGCTATCGGCGCTGTTAATATCCTCGTTATTCTGGTCATCGGCGTGTGCATGCTGATAAAGCACTCCACCAGCTTCACCGCGCTGATATCCTGCCTTGCCTCTGTGGCGGCTATCTCCGCGCTGTACCCCAGGGTCGGGGATTCTCCGCTTATGTCGGTGTTCTATGAGCTTTCCAGCGGCTTCCTGCTGTTCGGAATCGTTTTTATGTCCGCCGAGCCTTATATACTGCCGAAGCGCCGCGCCGCACGAGTCATCTACGGAGTCGTGCTGGGCTACACCGTGATGATGTTCCGGTATTTCGGTCAGGTGGAGGGCTGCTTCGTTTTCGCGCTGCTTATCGTCAACGCCATGAGCAGCTCGTTTGATACCATCGTTGAAAATATCCTCTACTGGAAGCGCAACTACATCAGCTCCTTCGAGGGAAGCAAGAACCGCGCGCAGCAGGGCGGCATAAAGCTCACTGACACGCAGGAGATACAGCTCCCCGAAAAATACCGCTACAACACCCCGCCGATAGACGGCAAGGTGAAGCGCCACAAGCGCCGCCCTGCGTTAATAAGCAGACCCGGAGAGGCTCAGCCGCACCATGAGCAGCTCGAGCAGCCGGAGCGTTCAGAGCCATCTATAAACCCGGAGAAGGAGGACAGCGATGAATAACAAAACCTCCGGGAAGTTCAGCCTTGACGGGCTTTTCCGCCAGAATATCGTTCTGATGAGCGGACTCGTCACCGCCCCGATAATAGTAGCGGCGACAACGTTCGAACGCGCTCTGGTGCTCACCCTGAGCTTCCTTCTTATCTCGTACTCGTCAATAATCATCTGTCGGTTCATTCCCCGGGAGATAGTCTACACCGTGCGGATAATCTGCTACGTCGGAGTTGCCGCGGTGATGTATATTCCAACCGCGCTGCTGATGAACGCGCTGTTCCCTGAAACGGCCTCGGCGGTATCCATCTACATTGAGATACTTGTAGTCAATTCCCTGATACTCGCAAAGACCGAGAGCCGGTTCTACCTCATGCCGATGAAAGAAATGGCGCTGGACGCTCTGATGTACATTCTCGGCTACGCTATAGCGGCGTTCGCCGTGGGTATCATCAGGGAGTTCCTCGCGTTCGGCTCGCTGTTCGGGCTGAGAGTATGCGACGCCCCCATGCCCGCCGCCAAGACCACGTTCTTCGGGTTCATACTTGTGGGGATCCTCGCGGCGGTCTGCCGCGGAGTGACTACCCGCCGCAGGAAACGCAGCGAAAGCTCCGGCGTTATCCGAAAGGGGGCTGAATGATGGAAGTTATCGCAAAGATCGTTTCCGCCGCGATGGTCTCCGTGTTCGTCCAGAACGCGATATTCGACCGCGCATTCGGCAGCAACGTCGGTATTTACGCCTCCCGCAAGAACAGCACCGTTATCGGCTTCACTCTTGGCATCACTGCTATGACCACCCTGGCGAGCATTGTTTCCTTCTTTGTTGACCAGGCTATGCTCCCGACGGAGTTCGGCTGGCTGTTCATGCCGCTTATCTACTCAGCCGTTATCAGCGTGCTGTATATTCTGGGGCTTCTGGGGCTGTGGCGGTTTTTCCCAAAAATATTCAGGAAAATACGTAAGTACGTTCACCTTGCGATATTCAACTGCACCGTTATCGGCGCGCTTTTCCTCAACTCCAACTACGGCAGCGACATCTGGTCGTACATCGGATACGGTTTCGGCACCGGCATAGGGTTCTTCCTGGCGTGCTTCCTGCTGAATATCGCGCACGAAAAGCTGGACAGCGACAAGATCCCGCGCATATTCCGCGGCTACCCCATCATGCTTGTATACATCGGCGTGATATCGCTGGCGTTCTACGCGCTGGCGGGCTACACCGTTGACTTCTGATAACAACACACCACATTCTAGGAGATATCATGAAGAAAAAGAACATCAAGATAAAGCACCGCAAATACAGCCTGTACCAGCGCAAGAAAAGCAAGGGCAGGAAGTTCCTCACCGGACTTCTGATGGTAATTCTGGTGGCAGGTCTGTGCGTACTGGGCTACGGCCTGGGCAAGCCACTTGTGGAGTACTTCTCTAACCGCGGAAACGAGCCGCCCCCGGAATCCGCCTGGACTCCACCGGTATCCGCCGAGCCTGCGGCTCCCTCTGCGGAAGGAACTGCGGAAAAGACCGCTGAATCCTCCGAACCTACCGCCGAGCCGGAAATCGAAAAGACAGTCAGCGCGTTCATTCTGCCGGAGACCGCCGCGCTCAGCTCCGAGAGCCTCAACAGCGCCCTCGCAGCCGCAAAGAACAGCGGCTGCACCGACATCACGGTAACGCTCAAGGACGAAGCCGGAAGCTTCCTTTACAAGACCGCTCTCAAGGATATCCCCGAGAGCCAGATAACCGGAACCCTCACCGCAAAGCAGATCGCGGACATCATCACCAGGGCTGGAATGACTCCGCACGCGCGTATAAATACGCTGCTCGACCGCACCTCCCAGACCTACTCCGGCGGAAGCATCTGCTACATGATAGCCGACGGCGGGATCTGGCACGACTACTACGTCGACCAGGGCGGCAAGTCCTGGCTCGACCCGTTCGAGAAGGAGACCGCGGCGTACCTTGCGGATATCACAAAGGAGATCGCGTCCGCGGGCTTCACAGACGTGATACTCGCAAACACGAGGTACCCGGCGTTCAACCAGCTGGATTATACGAACTTCCTGCGGCAGCTCAACATTTCCGACGAAACCGCGCGTCTTGAAGCGCTGTGGAACGTCATTTCCGCATGCCAGAAGGCTGCGGGGGATACCAGAGTCACAATTGAAATGAACGACGAAGATCTGTTCGCGGATAACAACGCGATCGCGCTCACCACTGCGGAAGCCGCAGGAGATAAAACAAAGCTGAAAACCGCAGCGCTGCTGGTGGACTACTCCCCCGCCGACAAGACCGGCTACGCCGAAACAAGGGCGTTCATCGGGAAGCTCTCCGCGATGTACTCCGGACAGGAGTGGGCGGTCCGCATTCAGACCTCCGGATTCTCCGCCGCTTCTCTCGAGCAGGTGCGCAAGGCGTTTGCGGACTCCGGTATCACCATGTTTTCTGAATAATCGGTGAAAATTTTACCGCCCTACTTGATTTTAGGAGCAGTTTAGGTTATAATTAAAAGGTACTATAAAAATCATGCCGCAAGGCAGGACGTGGAGGACAACTAATGACAACACTCGCAGTTATTTCTACCGCAGCTTCTTCTGCAGACGCAACCGGCGGTGCAAACGTGGCAAGCATGCTCACAATGCTCATTCCGCTGGCGCTTATCATCGTATTCTTCTATTTCTTCATAATCCGCCCGGAGAAGAAGCGCAACAAGGAAATGCAGAACATGCTCAACAGCATTCAGGTTGCTGATGAGGTTATCACCAACGGCGGCATCATCGGCAGAGTTCTTTCCGTTAAGGAGGACACCGTGCTTATCGAGACCGGCAGCGACCGTACCAAGATCCGCGTGCTGAAATCCGCTATCGCTAAGAACAACACCGTTCACGAGGCTCCCGCTGAGGAAGCTCCCGCTAAGAAGAAAAAGGGCGACAAGCCCGCTGAGATCAAGTGACCTTGCGCATATGAAGCAAAAACTCCCTTCGGAAACGGAGGGAGTTTCTGTTTGTCGGAAGAGTGCACGGCTAAAAATATGCTGGTGAAAATTGCCGACGCGGTATTTAACATGCGGCCGCTAAATTATAAGCAAGGGGCCTCTTTTGAAGCCCCTTACATTCATTCATTCTTATTTTCTGTTGTCTGTTCAGGCTCGGTAGCTCCCTCCGCGCCCTTTTTAAGCTTTATCTTCGACATATTCCGTATTCTTGACCAGATGAACGCCAGCGCCACCAAAACAAGCTCCGGAATAGTCTGCCACAGTCTGGACACCACGGATACGACCATTGCGTCGCTCTGCGGCATTATAAGGCACAATCCGGCTACGATGATTCCCTCGCGGACTCCAAGCCCGGACGGGGCGAATATCGCGAGAATGCCCATTATCGCGGAAACTCCCCAGATACCGGCACAGAACAGCAGTTCGGAATACTCCACGGCGGGATAGATCGACTTTGTAAGAATGAAGAATCCAACGCCTACGATCAGCCAGTTTCCGATGAACAGCAGCACAACCTTTAACATCTGCGAGTACTTCATCGGTATCTCAAGATCCTTTTTAAAGAGCTTCCCAAGTATCCGCAGGAAGAAATTGATTATTTTCGGGTGAATACACACGAAAAACACGACTATCAGCGCGATAGTTACCCACTTGTAGTTTTCCAGAAGCTCGTTCGGGAAGAACAGCAGCGACACGATAAACAGCATTGCCGCGCCAAGCAGCGTGCAGACATTCTCAATAAAGAAGCACACCGTTACCTTCGACAGCGGCGCGTCCTCCTCCTTATAATAGGTCAGGCGGGCGGCAAGCATGAACACCTTCCCCGGAATGTACTTTCCGAGTATAGAGTAGAGGTAGCTTGTGACGGCTTTCTCGTACTTTATCGCACAGCCGTTAAGCTTTGTAATGTAGTGCCACAGCGACGCCAGGGTTATTTTATACAAAAAATAGAACAGCATGGAGAATATGAATATCCCCATATCAACGTTCATTATCTTGTCGGAGAATTCATCCCAGTTCTTCCAGAAGTACCACGCCAGGAATACCACTACAAGCACGCCGAACAGGATTTTCAGCGCTTTCAGTATCTTTTTCTTATCAGGCTTTTTCATTGTTTTCTCCCGGTCAGAAGCTCAGCAGCACGCGAATGAAGCACATGTAATAGTATATGAACCAGGTAGGCATTTTCTCAAGCTTAGCGAGCTTTTCACGGCTGAATTTCATGTTTCTCCAGCCAAGCTTGAATGCAAGGCGGTGATTCCACTTGCACTTGCCGGAGACATCAACACTAAGCTTCCGTCCCATCTTTTCGAACATTTCCTGCTTCGCCTTTGCCGCGTTGAACTTGAATACCAGCGCACGCTTCTGGCTGCGAAGCATTTTGCTGTCGTCGATACGCGAAGCAACTATCGCGCCGTCGTCCACAGCGGACTGGAACGCTTCCATTGCGCGCTCGCTTCGGATAACGCAGCTTGTGTGCTTTATCGGATTCTTCTTCATTTCCTTGAGCCAGATATCGCCGAAGCTGATATCCGCAGAGTTGCAGTAATGATCCTGGCAGACCATGCAGCTCTCCCGGCTGAAGAAGTACGCGTTTTTGTATGCGCATATCGTCTTGGGGTAGCTGAGGGTCTTTTCGCTGCCGTCCTCGTACTGCACGGTGGAAAGTCCGCGCCAGTGACCACGGCGGTAATACAGCCTCTTTGCGCCCTCAAGGGAGATCTTCTTCTTCCTCAGCGGAACTAACGTTGCATTCTCGCTGTGACTTCCGCTGCAATAAAGTCCGAGCTTCAGCACGACCTTTTCTTTCAGCGCTGGCTCCTTTTCAAGCATTGCGGTGAACGCTCTCATCTGGCAAGGGACGAGTACTACGGCAAGCTTTCCGTTGAACTCACGGAGCATATCAACGTGCTTCATCAGCGGCATGTACATGTATACCGACGAGGAGCTTTCCATCAGTTCCTCCCTTGTTGTCGCGATGAACGTCTTGTATCCCAGCTTTCCGTCCTTTATCTCGCTTCTTGTGACCCACGCGCCGTCTATCTCTCCCGTTTCGAGCATGTGGCACAGCAGAGCCGTCACCATACCGCCGGAAGCCGCATTAGCGCGGATATTCCCGTCAGCGGCATAGCCCATTCGCGCGCATATATGTTCGCCCATGTAGAACTCCGGACGGTTAAAATCAAGCAGCTTGACCTTTTTCGGCTTGGCGTAGACCTTGTCTATCTCCTCGCTGATGAAGCGGATATTGTCACGGCTGCTCTCCAGCACGGCAGGTAGGTTCTCCTTTATTTTCTCGCGTATATTCTGGCTCTCGGAAATGAACCCCATGAACTTTGTTTTCAAGGAATCAAGCTCCAGCGCGGAGAAATCCACCGCGTACTCGCCAAGCCCGAACATATCGAGGACTTCCTTATACTTGTGGCTCCAGCCGACGAGCAGCACCGGAGTGCATTTTTCCAGAGCGCCTATCATTGCATGGAATCGGGAAGCTACCAGTACTTCGCAGCGTGCCAGTAGCTCGCGTATCTCCTCGGGAGCCATTTCGCGCGGCTCCCACATTACCTTTGTCTTGTCCCGGACTGCATTATAGACCTCGGTGCAGATGATGAGGTCGTTGTTGCGGGGCTTCTCGCTACCTTCGCGGGCGGCGTTGGCTATCAGAAGCACGTTATAGTCCTGCTCATTGAGCCAGTTGATGAACTGGATCATACAACCGCGGTAGTCCCTGCCCATTTTTTCGCATTTTCCCTGGACTACGCTGCTTATCGACAGCGCGACAACTCTCTTGCGGAAGAACGGGCTGTCCTCGCAGAGCTTCTGCACTTTTTCGGCATAAAATTCGCTGTCGGGCATGGAGAATGCTCCATCGGCGCAGAGCTTCACGTTTTCGGTGACGCCTATTCCGGCGAGGTTGTCCTGGGTGATTTTTCCGCGTGCGCAGATGAGCTTTATCTTCGGAAGTATCCACTTTGCAAGGAACTTATTCCAGCCGTTCTTGAACGTACCAAGCGCCTGGGAGTACTTAACGACGGGAACTCCGCAAAGCATGGGAACTGCTGCACATACGAACGCGTAAGTATTCATGATGAAGCCGCGGCTGTCCACGAAGGAGATTCCCGCCTCGTCGATAACTATGTCGCACTGGGAATACGCCTTGATTATCTTATCCATTTGCAGAAGCTTCCGGAACGGCGGAATGAACCGCAGGAAGCTGTAAAGTATGGAAAGCGGGAAAGCCAGGAACAGAAGGCGCTCCGGCTTTGCGTTGACTACTTTTATAAAATCGTATTTCTCGGGCATTTCAGCGATGAGCTTACGGTCTGCACCGGGGTATGTGGACATCAGGAATATATTGAGTTTCTCGCCGTAGCGCTCCCTGAGCTGCTTTATGGAGCTCTGAAGCATGGCTGCGGCTCCCTTGTTTCCGCTGAAGCAGGCGGCGGTTATAGCGATGTTTATTGGTTTCATCTATGTGCGCTTCCTTTACTTTTCGATTTTGTATAGCAATACAATGATATTGTATCACATAAGTGCTTATTTGTCAAAAGAAAAGTTTGTGAAAAGATTGCTGGAATGATAAACTATAATTTAGCGGTGTAGAGTGCTTCCGAAACAGTCCACCGGACTGTTTCGGAGGATAGTCACGACTAGATTTTATATGTTGCTTGTGGGGGAAAACTCTTGTTTTCCCCCACACCCCTTTAGCGCTTTTGAACGTTTTGACTGCGCGCCGGCGCGCAGAGTACCGCACTTCGTGCGGAGTGTTTCGCCTGACGGCGACGAGGGCTCTGCCCTCGACTCGCAAGGGGGACGCGTCCCCCTTGACTCCCGATTAGGGGTTGCAGTAAGCGGAACGCTCGCCGCTAAATTATAGTTTATAATGGTCACCTCTAAAAACCTTGTTTGAGTGAAAATGTGTATAACACACCGACTGCTTCTTCAAACCGTTTTTAGAGGTTCCCTAATATAAAATTAACCGAGGAGCTGCAAACTCCCCGGTTAATCTTATTTGCGTATCCTGCGAATCTTCACCTGATGTATCGGCTTTGCAGACTGGCTATAGCCGTTCGGCGCCGTGGGAACCGTATAGGGCGCCCCGAGTGCAGCCGCTGCCTGAGCCAGCTCCTCTGCCTTCGGAGCTTTCCGCTCACGGAGGTTCTGCTCGCGCTCCGCTTCTTCATGCTGCGCCTGCTCCGCCGCTTTGTAAGCCTGCTCGTAGAAATATATCTGCGAATTGAGCCGCGGCTCACCCTCCTTCGGCTGAACATGGTAGTAGTTACCGTCGCTGTCCTGTTCACGCGCCTTCACGTTATCACGGAGCATCGTCTCGAATATTTCGACTGCACGGTCTGCTATGCTCTTATCCAGCAGCGGAGCCGCGACCTCAACGCGGCGCTCGGTGTTTCTTGTCATGAAGTCGGCGCTGGAGATGTACACCCTGCGGCGGTCGCCGGTGCCGAAAATGTAGATACGGCTGTGCTCCAGGAATCTTCCCACGATGGAAATTACACGTATATTCTCAGTGTCCCCCTCGACGCCTGCGATAAGGCAGCAGATACCCCGGACTACCAGCTCGATTTTGACCCCGGCGCGGCTTGCCTCGGCGAGCTTTTCGATGATATCCTTATCGGTCAGGGAGTTCATCTTGATTCCGATGTAGCCCTTGTCCTTGTAAGTTATTTCGTTGTCGATAAGCTCGACAATGCGGCTCTTGAGCCCCTTCGGTGCAACCAGCAGCTTGTTGGTGCTCTCAACTGTATTCCCGACTGCGAGCGCATTGAACACCACGGAGGCGTCAGAGCCGAAATCACGGTCGGCGGTCATCAGCGTGAGATCGGTGTATAGCTTGGAGGTACGCTCGTTATAGTTGCCCGTGCCGACCTGCGTGATGTAGCTTACGTCGTTGCCGTCGCGCAGCGTGATGAGCAGCAGCTTGGAGTGCACCTTCAGCTCGTCCAGACCGTAAATGACGGTAACTCCCGCGTCCTCGAGGCACTTCGACCAGCCGATGTTGTTTTCCTCATCGAAACGCGCGCGGAGCTCCACCAGCGCAAGGACGTCCTTGCCGTTTTCAGCGGCGCGGGTCAGGGCGCTGATTATCTTACTGTCCCTCGCCACGCGGTAAAGCGTTATCTTGATGGAAACTACGTCCGGATTCTCGGCTGCTTCCTCAAGCAGGCGTATGAACTGGTTGATGTTCTCATAGGGGTAGTTTAGCATGATGTCGTGCTGCTTTATCTGCTCTATCATCGGGCGCTTGGTGTCGATGGCGGGGGATTTCTGCGGAGTCAGCGGAGCAAAGAAAAGCTCGCTGTTTTTCTCCAGCTTCCTTTCGACGGAGGAGAGGAAATCCATAGTAAGCGGGGCGGTCTGCCAGAAAATGAAGCTGTCGCGCACCTTGAGGGTCTTTGCTATGAGCGCGGCTATGCTGTCGTCCGGCTTTCCGAGGAATTCCAGGCGAACCGGCTGGAGCTTCTTGCGCTTCTTTACAAGGTCGGACATTATATCGCGGAAGTCAACATCGTGGTCGTACAGACCCTCGTCGATGGCGATATCTGCATTTCGGGTCACTCTGAAAATGCAGCGGGAGATTATCTCGAAATTCTTGAACACCTGCTCAGCGTAATGGCTGATAAGCTCCTCGATAAGCAGGAACTTTCCCGTTCCCGGGAGCCACACCAGCTTCGGAAAATTCTCCGACGCGGGCAGTATCCCGAACGTTACCTTGCGCGCGGCGTCGTCCTTTTTGCGTATCGCTACGCCGACGTATATCTCGCCGCTCTTGAGGAACGGCACCGGGTGCTTTTTATCTACAACTCCGGTGAACAGCAGCGACTGTATCTCGCGGGTGAAAAACGCGCGGAAGTACGCGTCCTCCTCCGGGGAGAGGTCCTTAACAGCGAGGTGCTCAACGCCGTAATTTTTCAGACCGTCCATTATCGCGGAATACGCGTCGTCCTTGACTGGCAGGAGCTGCTTTACGCGCTTCGCGATCTCCACGAGCTGCTCCTTTGCGGTCATGTTGGTCTTGTTTTCAGTGTCCTTGCTGTCAAAGAGCATTTTATCGTGCAGGCTGCCTACTCTTATCATGAAGAATTCGTCGAGGTTGGAGCAGAATATCTGCACGAATCTCAGCCGTTCGAACAGCGGAGTTTCCTCGTCGAATGCCTCTTCAAGCACCCTCGCATTGAACTTGAGCCACGAAAGCTCACGGTTGTCATAGAATTTACCGCTCATATTAAATCCTTTCACAGTTGCTTTATCTGCTGTTTACGCCGAATTTACATATAACAACGCCGCCTGAAAACGCTCGGTCTACAGGCGGCTAAATTATCAATGAATATGTTTACTTCTTGAGGTCTAGAGAAGCCTTGATGAATCCGTTGAACAGCGGGTGAGGTCTGTTCGGTCTGCTCTTGAACTCAGGGTGGAACTGAACTGCAACGAACCAGGGGTGAACGTCCTTCGGAAGCTCAACGATTTCGACAAGCTTACCGTCGGGAGAGAGACCAGCGAACTTCAGACCCTTTGCAGCGAGCTGCTCACGGTAGGTGTTGTTGAACTCGTAACGATGACGGTGACGCTCGTAGATAAGACCCTCGCCGTAAAGCTCGCGGGAGATGGAATCTTCGTCAAGCTTGCAGGGATACAGACCCAGGCGCATTGTACCGCCCATGTCAACGCCCTTCTGGTCGGGCATGATGTCGATAACGTCGTACTTGTGCTGACCGAACTCAGAGGAGCTTGCGCCCTCCAGACCGCCGACATTTCGTGCGAACTCGATAACCGCCATCTGCATGCCGAGGCACAGTCCAAGGTACGGCTTCTTGTGCTCTCTTGCATAGCGTACAGCCTCGATCTTGCCCTCGATGCCTCTGTCGCCGAAGCCGCCGGGAACTACGATGCCGTCGACCTTGCCGAGAAGCTTCTCGGAGGTCTCGGGGGTTACTTCCTCGGAATTGATAAGCTCGATATGCACGTCAGCGCCGTTTGCCGCGCCTGCATGTCTGATGGACTCCATAACGGAGATGTATGCGTCAGGAAGAGCAACGTACTTGCCTACGAGACCGATGGTCAGCGGCTTTGTTGCGTTCTCCTGCATGTGAACCATGTTCTTCCACTCGGTGAGGTCAGGCTCCCTGTCCTCAAGACCAAGGTGGTGGCACGCGGAGTGCGCCAGACCTGCTTCCTCAAGCATGAGCGGAACAGCATACAGCGAAGAAGCGGTGAGGTTCGGGATAACGTCCTCCTTGCGGACGTTGCAGAAGCTTGCAACCTTCTCCATCATGTCCTGAGGGATCTCGCAGTCGCTGCGGAGAACCAGCACGTTCGGCTGGATACCGATGGAGAGCAGCTCCTTTACGCTGTGCTGGGTCGGCTTTGTTTTAAGCTCGTTGCTGCCGGAGATGAACGGAAGCAGAGTAACGTGAATGTACATTACGTTCTCTCTGCCGACGTCGTTGCTCACCTGGCGGATAGCCTCGAGGAACGGTGTGGACTCGATATCGCCGACTGTACCGCCGATCTCGGTGATAACTACGTCGGCAGCCTCTGCGCCGCTGTTGGCAACGCGGTAGATGCGGTCCTTTATTTCGTTGGTCACGTGCGGGATGACCTGAACGGTTCCGCCGAGGTAGTCGCCGCGGCGCTCCTTGTTAAGAACTGTCCAGTAGATCTTACCGGTGGTGACATTGCTGTTTATTGAAAGATTCTCGTCGATGAAACGCTCGTAGTGACCGAGGTCGAGGTCAGTCTCGGCACCGTCGTCGGTTACGAAAACCTCGCCGTGCTGATAGGGGCTCATAGTGCCGGGGTCAACATTTATATACGGGTCGAACTTCTGGATAGTTACCTTGTAACCTCTCATTTTGAGCAGCCGACCGAGCGAAGCAGCCGTAATGCCCTTGCCAAGACCGGAAACTACGCCGCCGGTGACGAAAATGTATTTTGCAGCCATTTTTTGTTTGACCTTCCCTTCTTTGAAATTAGGAATTCTGAATTCGGAATTCGGAATTTCGGGAATCCAGAATTACTTCAGCCTTACTTATCCGAAAACATATCTACAGTTTATTATATCACTATGCGTAACTTTTTTCAAGTGGTATTTCTACTAAAATAACCATTCTGCGGCATTATTTTTCCGGTCTTTTCATTTCCAGTTTCTGTCGTAGCACGGAGCCTCCAGAAGCGGGTTGGAAGTTGTCGGGCGTTTTTTCTTCCTGCGGGTGATGTGTTCTGCGATGTTGAACGGCTTTTTCTCTGGTATTGCGCGGAATTCCGCGAGATAATGCTCAAGCGAGGTCTGTATTTTCTTAGCAGAACCGAACCAGCCGTTTATTTCCAGCTTGTCCGCGGTCTCGAAACCGCGTTCGTTAAGCTCGGGGCTGTCGAACTGCGTGTGACCGTCCTCGCCGACATGGTAGCCCAGGCGGCTGCTTTCCTCAAAGTAGCAGCGCACCTTTCCCTTCACCGTCAGCGAACAGGGAGAAGCTTTCTGGTCGCGGGATATCTCCTCGATACCGGAAAACGGCACGAAATACAGCCGCCGGAGTATCACCTGGTCGTCCCAGTTCCGGAATTCCCCGGCGTAAAGGCTGAACACGAAGCCGTCCGGCAGAATGTCAAGATATGTGAACCTGCTGTGCCGTGCGGTGTACTTCTTAGCCAGCAGAGCCGCAGCGAACATCGTTGACGTTCCAGCCAGCACGCATAATACAATCACCAGCGCCATGAGCTTTAGAATCCCGGAGGAATTTCCAGCGCCGAGGTTCAGCAGGATATTCACCGCACAGAACACGCAAACGCCGAAAAGCGGCACCAGTACGATAATAGCCGTACCCCTGAGCCGCCTGCGGTATTTGGTTGTATCCGCGTGGAAAAAGTAATCCATGCTCCGCCTCCGCATTTATGTACTTTAGCCGCCTGCATACGGCTTCCTTATTTATTATAGCACATAAACGCCCCGCCGTCAATCTTCGCGGGGGAGTTCATCCGGAGGTATCGCGGCAAAGCTGCGGTCAACGGTTATAACGCAGCGTATGTCCGCTCTCTTCTGCGACATGAAACGCTCTATCTCGGCGCGCAGTTCGGATTCGTCCATCTTGAAATCAGTCGGCACTGCAACGTCGAACTCCGCGTTTGTTATGTCGCCGCAGCTGACAAGCCGCAGGTCGTGAACGGACAGCCTTTCGTCGATAAGCCGCACGGTCTGCTCAAGTTCACGGCGTATCTCGCTGACTGCGGAATCGTCGGTCAGAACCGGGTCGAAATGAATCAGCATGTTGATGCCTTCGCTGCTGAGAAAATCACGCTCGATCTGGTCTATCACGGCGTGGCTTTCTATGACGTTTTCCTCCGCCGCCATCTCGACATGCACGGTCGCGAATTTCCTGCCGTGGCCGTAATCGTGCACGATGAGGTCGTGAGTTCCCAGAACTCCGGGGTAGGAGAGGATTTTCCGACGGATTTTCTCAACAAGCTCCGGCGATGGGGCGTTTCCAAGCAGCGGATCCATCGTGTCCTTTACGAGACCGGCTCCGCTGTACAGTATGAATCCCGCGACTGCCACCGCCATTATGCCGTCTAGCTGAACTCCGGTGTAATGCGAGATAAGGCTAGCGGCGAGGACCGCGCCGGTCACTATGCAGTCGTTGCGGCTGTCCGCGGCGGCGGCGATGAGCGTCTGCGAGTCGATGTGCTTCCCGACGCTGCGGTCGAAGATCATCATGCCGAATTTCACCGCGATGGAGGTCAGCATTACAATTGCCGAAACCAGGGTGAATTCCACGTCCTGCGGGGTTATGATTCTCTCGATTCCGCTTTTGAGCAGCTCAATTCCGATAACTATAACGAGTATCGCGACAACGAACCCGGATATGTACTCATACCGCGCGTGTCCGTATGGGTGCTCGGCGTCGGCGCGCTTTTCGGAGAGCTGGAATCCGATAAGGCTGATGAGGCTGGAAGAAGCGTCCGAGAAGTTGTTGAGCGCGTCCGCGGTGATAGAAACGCTCCCCGAGAAGGTGCCTGCGATGAACTTCCCTGCGCTCAGGAGCATATTGCAGACTATTCCGACCCAGCCCGCCAGCCTGCCATAGTATGCGCGTTTGTGATTTTTTTCGTTTTCTGCCGACATAAAGACACCTCCAGCCGGAAATACGCTTCGATTAAATTGCATTATGAAAAGTATATCACGCGGTATATCTGTTAGTCAAGATTTACGCGGTGTAATTTTCAGCCGAAAAACAACTAAAAAACGGTTCGAAAATTCTACAGCCCAGATGTTCTGAAGAAAATTGAAAATAATCGCAAAAAGCCCTTGACAAATCAGAATGAAAGTGTTATAATAATTAAGCGTTAATGTTAAGCAAAGCATCTGCGGGTGTAGTTCAATGGTAGAATCCCAGCCTTCCAAGCTGGTCGCGTGGGTTCGATTCCCATCACCCGCTCCAAGCCTTTATAGGCTGCTGTATAGGATACGCGCCATTAGCTCAGCTGGATAGAGCAACCGCCTTCTAAGCGGTAGGTCGAAGGTTCGAATCCTTCATGGCGTGCCATACATGGTGGGTATGGCTTAGTTGGTTAAAGCGTCGGATTGTGGTCCCGAAGATCGTGGGTTCGACTCCCACTACCCACCCCAGATAAGAAAAGGCATAGGTTTAACCTGTGCCTTTTTCGTTAATCTCCAGTACAATGCTGGGATATAGCCAAGTGGTAAGGCAAGGGTCTTTGACTCCCTCATTCGTGCGTTCGAGTCGCACTATCCCAACCAAATCAACAAATGCCCCGTTTTGGACGGGGTATTTGTTTTACTGGGGAAGGATAGATGAATTGTTGTTTAGAGGCGAAACGCTGCTTGTGAGGGAAAACTATAATTTAGATGTGTAATGTGCTTCCGAAACAGTCCACCGGACTGTTTCGGAAGATAGTCACGACTAGATTTTATATGTTGCTTGTGGGGGAAAACTCTTACGTTTCTCAGACAAACTTCGTTTGTCTCCCCGACCCA
>ERZ773145.98-NODE-98-length-87428-cov-60.290021_pt1 | contig 87428 bp, 89 predicted proteins | sample MGYA00580848_ERZ773145 | MGnify/ENA primary metagenome ERZ773145 (study PRJEB29015, sample SAMEA2737858) | human gut metagenome | biome: human gut; feature: human-associated habitat; material: faeces | place: China | collected 2012 ... | reverse complement strand
CTATCAGCAGAAGCAACAGCAGGAAGTAAGCTGTTTTCTTCATTGCATTTCTTTACGCTGTGCAAATATACGATTTTACGGCATTCCGACAAATCTGTATGGCATGGAAGTCCGTAATTCTTCCTGTAAATAGAGAGAAATGTTAATGACAAACCTGTATCTGCTTCGGATTTTGCAGGCTAAATCCCTGTAATAGTTAAAAACGACCTTTATGTTAAAGCTTTTGGAGGTGAAAATGACCTGTTGTTTCCTCAGAAAGATGCTGATGTTTGGGGTAAAACATCCTGTTATTTTATTCGAAGTTTCGGCATGTTTTATTTTGAAGCAGGAATCAGGTTGAAATTTCCTGTTTTTGCCTCTGGAATTTCTTTTAAATGAAACGGATTACTCATGGCATTGTGCTATTAAAACAGGCGAGAAAGTTTCTCGCTGTGATACGATTGTGTTCTGTTTTATGAATAATGTTTCTTGGCGAAAGGAATGGCTGTCTATCTGGATTCCGTAGAAGCGGTGAGATTCTGATTTTTTGGAACCGGCTTGATCCTCTCTCCAATTTTGTGATAATGGAGAAATCAGCATGTCATTTTATTATGCGGCACGACTTGTCTGTCATTCTGTAATAATGGCTTCTTTTCCGTTCATGCTGACTTTCTTTTCGGCTATCAGCTCCGATAAGGCTCGTGCCAGCGAAGGGCGTGCCACTCCCAAAATGAAAGCCACTTCCTGCTGATTGTCTATCCGTCCGTTGATTTTCAGGTAATTCAGCAGACGCGACTTCAGGCTTTGCAGGGCGAATTCATTTAATTTTTTACTTAGAAAAAGGCTGCGGTCGGAAATCATTTCGATAAAATTCTTCATGATGACAGGCTGGCTGTGCATGAATTCCAGAAAGTAGTTCTTGTCGAGCACAAGTACTTCACAGTTTTCCAGCACCTCTATGTTTACCGGAAAGCGGTTCTCCGATGCGAATATAAAGGCTGGAGCGAGTACTTCGGGAGCACTTATCCGGTCGATGGTAACTTGTTTCCCTTCCGCATTTTCCATTTGTGCACGTACGTTTCCTGTACATAATATATAGAGCGAACGGCAGGGGTCTCCCTGACGGGCAATGAAGTCGCCTTCTTTATAGCGACGGACACTGTTGGGAGCTTCGGCAAGCAACTGTCTGGCTGCCGCTTCGGATATGCCCTGAAATAAGGGAAGCTGTAAAAGTTGTATGGCGTTCATTTAGTCTTCATTTAACGATTATTCAGAATGGCTGTAACATAGGTTACAGTTATTGCCGGCAGAAAGCGGCATCTTTGCACAAACTTAATAAAAAATCACTAATGACTATCTGAATATGGAAGGAAATATGTTTTGCTATCAGTGTCAGGAGGCAGCCAAGGGAACCGGCTGTGTGCTGAAAGGTGTGTGTGGAAAGAATAGCAGTACGGCACGTTATATGGATTTGCTGCTCTTTACGGTAAGAGGCGTATCGGTAGCTGCCAGTGCTTTGCGTGAGCAGTCGGTAAAGGTGTCGGCGGAAGTCGATTCGTTTGTGACGGATGCTTTGTTTTCTACCATTACGAATGCCAATTTCGACGATGAAAGTATTTTACGCCGGGTAGAGAAAGGAATCGGTCTGCGTGATGACCTGAAGGCTGAGGCTGCTGCACGGGGTATTGCACTTCCCGGAGTAGACGAGCTGGAGTGGAAGGGGGAAAAGGACTCGTTCGAGGAGAAAGCGGCTGCGGTCGGTGTATTGCGTGAGGCAAACGAGGACTTGCGTTCGCTGAAAGAACTGCTTGTTTACGGTCTGAAAGGTATGGCGGCTTATCACGAACATGCCATGCGTCTGGGGTATAGCAACGGGGAAATTCATGCGTTCATGCAGGCGGCACTGGCGAAAATTGCTGTCGGCGGACTGACAGCCGACGAATGGGTGGCGCAGGTGATGCAGGCGGGAGAGATGGGTGTCAAGGTGATGGCACTGCTCGACGAGGCAAATACGACCCGTTACGGCAATCCGGAGATTACAAAGGTGAATATCGGGGTGGGCAAGAATCCGGGTATTCTGATCAGCGGACACGACTTGCATGACATCGAAGACTTGCTGAAACAGACCGAGGGAACGGGAGTGGATGTATATACGCACAGCGAAATGCTTCCGGCACACTATTATCCTGCTTTCAAGAAGTACAAGCATTTTGTTGGCAACTACGGAAACGCGTGGTGGAAGCAGCGTGAGGAGTTTACGGCGTTCAACGGTCCGATTGTGTTTACAACCAACTGTATTGTGCCGCCGCTCTCGAATGCAACATATAAGGAGCGTATGTTTACCGGAAACTCGACCGGATATCCGGGTTGCAAGCACATTGAAACGGGTGCCGACGGACATAAGGATTATTCGGAAGTGATTGCGCTTGCCAAGCAGTGCCAGCCGCCTGTAGAACTGGAAACCGGGGAGATTATCGGTGGATTCGCGCACAGTCAGGTTCTTCAGCTTGCCGATAAGGTAGTGGAAGCTGTGAAGAGTGGAGCTATCCGGCGTTTTGTGGTGATGGCTGGATGCGACGGCCGTATGAAGAGCCGCGATTATTATACTGATTTTGCCAAGGCATTGCCGCAGGATACGGTTATCCTGACTGCCGGATGTGCAAAATACAAATACAACAAGTTGCCTTTGGGCGATATAAACGGTATTCCGCGTGTGCTCGATGCCGGCCAGTGCAACGACAGTTATTCGCTTGCCGTTATCGCTCTGAAGCTGAAAGAAGTCTTCCAGCTGAACGACATCAACGAACTGCCGATTACCTATAATATCGCGTGGTACGAACAGAAGGCGGTGATTGTACTGCTTGCCTTGCTGAGTCTGGGCGTGAAGAACATTCATCTGGGCCCTACATTGCCTGCATTCCTTTCGCCGAATGTGGCAAAAGTGCTGGTCGATACCTTCGGGATAGGAGGCATTACCACTGTCGACGAAGATTTGAAGAAATTCGGTTTGCTGGGATAAATTCTTTCTCCTTACTTTATTAAGTATCCGATATTTTACTTACCTTTGTTCATTAATTCGTCATAAAAATCGTACTATATGAGCAAAGCTATTATTAATTCTTACGAGGAATTTGAAAAAATGATCGGTCAGCAGATCGGAGTTTCCGACTGGCTGGAAGTTACACAGGAGCGCATCAACCAGTTTGCCGACGCTACACTGGATCATCAGTGGATTCATGTCGATGTAGAACGTGCGAAAGTGGAAAGCCCCTTCAAGAGCACAATCGTACACGGCTATCTGACTTTGTCGCTGCTTCCGTATTTCTGGAATCAGATTATCGAAGTAAACAACCTGAAGATGATGGTAAACTACGGAATGGACAAAATGAAGTTCGGTCAGGCTGTATTGTCGGGACAGAAAATCCGTATGGTTGCCGACCTGCATTCGCTGGTTAATTTGCGCGGAACGGCTAAGGCTGAAATTAAATTCGCTATCGAAATAGAAGGACAGAAGAAGAAAGCACTCGAAGGTATCGCTACTTTCCTGTATTACTTCAACTGATGTACGGCATACTGTCTGTAGATATTTTGAATAGGACGATGAGATTCATTACAGGATAATCTGGTTTCTGTAGTGAATCTCATCGTTGTTTTTATATGTGTTTTGATTATGACAGAAAAACTTTGCCGGCAGTTGCGTGAGTGGGCGGAAGCCTATCATCAGGCGGATTTCATCGCGAATGATCCCGTACAATTCCCGCACCGTTATGTCCGGCAGGAAGATATTGAAATAATGGGACTGCTGACTGCCGTCCTGAGTTTCGGAAATCGCCGGATGATTCTCCGCAAGGTAGACGAACTGGATGGACTGATGGGACGTGCTCCCTTGCAGTATGTGCTTTCCAGACGTTGGGAGAATGATTTCAGTCGTGGGAACCAACGGAGCTTTTACCGGATGGTTTCGTATGCGGCATTCCGTATTTATTTCGAGAAGTTGTATGCGGTGTATACGGAGAATCGTACGCTGGAGGATGCCTTGCTGACTTTTCCGGGAAATCCGATGCAGAAGCTTTGTGCGTTTTTGGGGGTGTCCGACAGAAGTCCGCAGAAGAAGCTCAACATGTTTCTGCGCTGGATGATCCGTCGTGATTCGGCTGTCGACTTCGGTATCTGGCGGCGGATGAGTCCTGCCGACCTGATTATCCCGCTCGATACGCATGTGTGCCGGGTAGCTTTTCTGCTGGGACTGACCGATAAACCTTCTTTTTCGTTGTCGGCTGCCCGGTGTATCACAGAGGCATTGGCGGAGGTGTTTCCCGGTGATCCGTGTCTGGGCGACTTCGCACTTTTCGGTTATGGGGTGAATCATCCTGAATTAACAGATAACTTACCATGATAAAGATATTGGCTACAAGCGACTGGCACTTGGGGAATACCTTCCACGGCTTCGACCGTCAGGAAGAGCATGCCGATTTTCTTCGGTGGCTGCTCGGTGCTGTCGGACAGAAAAATCCTGATGCCTTGCTGGTGTCGGGCGACATATTCGATTCGAGTAATCCTTCGGCTGCCTCTCAGGAGTTGTATTACAGTTTTCTCGATACGCTGACACAGCGTTTCCCGCAGTTGCAGACGATAATAATTGCCGGAAACCACGACTCGGCTGCACGGCTTGAGGCGCCTCGTCTGATGCTGGAAAGGCATCGGGTCTATGTGCGCGGGCTGATACGCAGGCAGGAGGAAGGTAACTTCTTGCCGGACGATTTGCTGTTGCCTGTCTGTTCGGCAGCGCATCCGGAAGAACGTGCCTGGGTGCTTGCCGTGCCTTACTTGCGTGATGGGGACTTTACCCGTGGTATGAGTTACGGGGAGGGTGTAGGAGAGTTCCTGCGTCGGGCGGTTGAGGCGGCGAATCTCCGGCGCGACCGGAGCAGGGAAGCGCTGATTCTGATGGCGCATTTATATGCTACGGGGAGTGAGATTGCCGAAAATTCTTCGGAGCGTATCGTGATAGGTGGTTCGGAAATGGTCAGTCTGGATGAAATAGATGAAAGTGTTACGTTAGCCTTGTTGGGACATTTGCATCGTAATCAGAAAGTTAACGGCCGTGAAAACTGGTTGTATCCGGGCAGTGCCCTGCCGATGTCGTTTGCAGAGAAGGGCTATCGTCACGGAGCTGTTTATTATGAGATAGAGGACGGTCGCCTGAATGGTGTGTCCGAGTTCCTCGACTATCCTTTGCAGCATCCGCTGGTTTCTGTTCCGGCAAAACCGCTTCCGCTGACCGAGGTGCTCGACTTACTGCGTGCCTTGCCCGATAAAGATAAAATGAGCGAAGAAGAGCCTGTTCCGTATCTGGAGGTGAATGTCTTGCTCGACGCTCCCGTGGCTGGCATCAACAAGCAGGTAGAGGATGTCCTTCAGTCGAAAAATGTGCGCTTGTGCCGGACGGTAATCGCTTATCGGGTGCAGCAGTCGGCTGGCGACGGGGAAGTGGTGTTGGAATCGGTCGACGATTTGCTGACGCTCGACCCGATAGAGGTGATCAGAAAGAGTTATCAGAACAAGTTCCGCTGCGAAATGCGCGATGAGCTGGTGGAACTTGCCAGACGGGCTGTGGAAGCGGCTCGCAGGGAAGGAGGCAATGAATGAAGTTGTTGAAAGTAATCATGTATAACCTGGCTTCGCTCGAGGGGGAACAGGTGATTGATTTTGAGAGTGAACCTTTACGGAGTGCCGATTTGTTTTCCATCGTAGGTGAAACGGGAAGCGGAAAGTCGACCATTCTGGATGCTGTCTGTCTGGCATTGTACGGGCTTGCTCCTCGTTTTTATGGGGCAGATAATTTCGATTATTATCATACCGAGCGTCCGAACAACGATCAGGTGCTCGATCCTGACGACCCGCGTAACATTCTTCGCAAGGGTACGAAGGAGTGTTTTGCCGAAGTGGTGTTTCTGGCGCGCGACGGTTTCCGCTATCGTGCCCGCTGGTCGTGTTCCATAGCCCGCATCAATTATACGCGTCCGGAGCGCAGGCTGTACCGGATAGCAGTGGACGAAGCGGGAAGAACCAGCGAGAAGGAAGTGGAAATAACCGGAGGGGGACGTCAGAAGCGCGGACATAAGAATATCAACAATGAGGGGCTCGACCGCATTATCGGTCTGGATTACGGACAGTTTACCCGTACGGTGATGCTGGCGCAGAATTCGTTTGCCAATTTTGTCAAGGCGGACGACAAGGATAAGGCTGTCTTGCTGGAAAAGCTGACCGGAACGGAACTTTATACGGCTGTTGCCCGTAAGATTTATGAGTTTTATAAGGAGGCGGAAGCTGCTTATAATGAGGTGTTCAATCAGGTAAAGGCTTTTGCCGTACATCAGCTGTCCGACGAAAAGCTGGCGGAAGTGGAAACGCGTAAGGGGGAGTTGGACGCCAGTTTCCGTACCTTGCAGGCTGAACTCCAGAAGTTGAAGGATCAGCAGAAATGGTATGCAGACTTGTGTGCGCTTGAGGTGGCTTTTGCTGGTGAGGAAGCAAAATGGAAACAGGCTTCGGAAAAGGCACAGAACTTGCAGCCAGTACGGGACGAGTTGCGGATGCTCGATGAGGTGGCTCCTGTACGCGATGTATATCAGACTTACATGAATCTGCAACGTGAACTGAAAGAGCTGACAGAGGAAGTCGGTAGGAAACAATTGCAGTGTAGTGCGCTGGAAAAGGAAGAGGCTGAGAAGCGGAAACTTTTACTAGATGTAAAAGAAAATTACAATGTACTCCGTGAGAAACAAGAGCAGATGCTTCCGCTGGTGACGGCAGCCCGTAAGCAGAAGGTGGAGCTGGACACACAGCAGGCTACCGTGACTCGCCTGAAAGAGGAGGAAAGTTTGCTGGAGAAGAAGGAAGAATTGCTGAGAAAGGAGCAGGCGGAAAATGAGCTTCAGGCAGCGGAGTTGCAGAAGCGGCAGGCGGAAGCGGAACGGATGTTGGCGGAACTGATGCCACACCGTGATATGCTGGAAAACAAGAATGCGGTTTCTGACAGGCTGGAGTCGCTTTATAAGGCTGTAAAGCGTTGGCAAAAAGAGTCTGAAGACTGGAAGAAAAACGGTATCGAGCTGGAAAATCAGCAGCTGGTATGCCGGGAAGAAGAGAATCGTTTGCAGAAATCGGATGAGGAACTGGTTCTGTGTCGGGAGAGTATCCGGCAGAAAACACAGGCACTGGCTGGTGTGGATGTAGAGGCATTGCAGCAGCGGATGGCGGACGTGACGAAATGTTATACCGATTTGGAACGACTGAAAAAGTTGCAGGCGGCGGTAATGGAACGCCGGAAGAGTCTGTCGGAAAATCGGCTTGCGTCTGAACAAATTACCAAGGAACTGGATGCCGCAATGCGTGAGATGAAGGTACTGACAACGGAACGTGAAGAGATAAACCGTCTGTTGCCCGGATTGGAGGAGGCGTGGCAACTGGCAAGCAGCCGGAGTGCCGAGCATATGCGTGCCGCGCTGAAACCGGGAGAACCTTGTCCGGTATGTGGTGCACGGGAGCATCCGTATGCCGAAGGAATAGCGGAAGTGTTGCAGCCTGTCAAGGAGGAGATTGCTCGTCGCCGCAAGCGACTGACGGAAATTGAGGAACGGCTGGATGCTTCTCCCGGCGGATTGCGCCTGCTTTGTTCGGACCTGAACGGTAAGTTGTCGGCATTGCGTGAGGGAACCGGACGGCTGAATGCGGAACTGGCTGAGGCTGTCGGCGAATGGACTACACTGGTTGTTGCTTATCCCGCTCTGCCTGCTGATGTTGTACGGGCAGATGCTCCTGCCTTGTCGGCTTTGCTGACGGCGGAATCGGAACGGATTGTGGTACAGGGTAAGCAGGTGCGTGCCGAACAGAATGCTTATCAGCAGGCACAGAATGAGCTGACTGCCATGCGCCGTACGTACGATGAGAATCAGGTTGTGTGTGCACGTCAGCGTGAAGAACTGCATCGCCGGACCGTGGAATTGAAACAACGGCAGGGACAGAGTGAGCAGAAGCGTGCGGAATTGCAGCAACTTGAACGTGCGAACAGTGATTTGCGTGAGGCATTGCGCCAGGAAATTTCGTTACCCAACTGGGAGCAGGCTTTCGAACAGGATTTCGGGAAGCTGGCAGACCGTTTGTCGGATATGTACGACAAGTATCGGGAGGCAACTCGTGTGCAGCAGGAATCGGTGGGTTTGCTGAACGAGCGGAAAGTCGCTTCCGGGGCGTTGGAGAAACAGTTGGCCGAGTGTCTGGCAGCCATGAAGGAAAACAAGGAAGAGACTGCCGGAGCTGTACAGGTTTATGAGGCAAAGCTGAAGGCTTATATGCAGGTGCTGGGCGGTGCTGATCCGGATGAAACGGAACGTACGCTGAAACTGCAACTGGAGGAAGCGGAGAAACAGGTGCAGCTTGCTGATAAGGCTCACAATGAGATGGCCGAATCGTACAGCCGGCTGTCGGGGTTCGTGAAGGCTGCCGAAGAACAGTATCGGAAGAAGCAGGCTGACTGCATGGCTGCGCAACGTGGAGTGGAAGATTTCATCATGCGTTACAATGAGTCGGCAGAGCATGTGGGTGTTCTTTCGAAAGAACGGCTGGATATGTGCTTCTCTCCTTCGGCAGACTGGAACGGAAAGCGTGAACAGGTGCGGCTGGCGGATGAGGAGGTAAAATGGTGTCAGGGACAGATGGAAGCACGCCGGAAAGCGATGGAAGCTCATCGTGACTTGCAGGTTATGCCGCTGGAACAGTCGGGTGAAGATACCAATCCGACGGCTGTGCTACAGGAGGAGATGCAAAAGGTACAGTGTGCATTGGATGAACTCGACAAGGAGCGTTTGCAGGTGGGCGGTATGCTGATGGCGCATCGCCGGAGTGTGGAACAGATGTTGTCGGCAGGCGAAGAACTTGAACGCAGGCGGAAGGCGTATCAGGACTGGAAAGAACTGAATGATATTTTGGGAAATGCCAACGGCGACAAGTTCCGCGAAACGGCGCAATGCTTTACGCTGCGCTTCCTGATACGTCAGGCCAACGAACAGCTTCGGATGTTGAATCACCGGTATAGTCTGGAACAGGTGAGGGATTCGTTGGGAATCCGTGTCATCGATCACGACCGGGCGGATGAGGTTCGTAACATCAGTTCGCTTTCGGGTGGGGAAACTTTCCTGATCAGTCTGGCACTTGCTCTGGGACTCTCGTCGCTTTCGTCGCGTAACATTCCGATGTGCAACTTGTTCGTGGACGAAGGTTTCGGTACGCTCGACAGCAACAGCCTGAATATGGTAATAGATGCCCTGTCGAGCTTGCAGTCGATGCAGGGGAAGAAAGTCGGAGTCATCAGCCATACGGCAGAGATGCGTGAACGGATCCGTACGCAGATCCGGGTTGTTAAGGTCGGCTCGGGAGGGCGGAGCACACTCGAAATAGTATAATCGGAATGCCTGTTGAAGGCCGGGCTTGAATCCGTTAATTTGTCTTTTTGAATAAAAGCTCTGTATATTAAAGAAATATCAGGGCTTTTATCTTTTTATATAAGAGTATATAATAGGGACATTTTTGTCTTCTGACCTGAATTTCGCATTTTTTGATTAGCCCTTATTGGGTTGCGTACTGTCTTTTTTTGTTATTTTGTACATATCAATTTTAAATCAGACGTAAATAAATAACTATGAAACAACCTGTTGTATTATTTGCCTCCCTGTGCTTTCTGGCATCGGAGGCGATGCAAGCTCAAAACGCTCAGAATTCTCCGAAAGCGTATGTCGTATCAGACGCACACCTGGATACACAATGGAACTGGGATATCCAGACAACCATTCAAGAGTATGTATGGAATACGCTGAACCAAAATCTGTTTCTTCTCCGTAAGTACCCCGACTATGTTTTTAACTTTGAAGGTGCTGTGAAATATTCCTGGATGAAAGAATATTTCCCGACACGTTATGAGGAGTTGAAGCAGCGGGTAAAGGAAGGACGCTGGCATGTCACCGGAAGCAGCTGGGATGCCAATGATGTTCTGGTTCCTTCTGCCGAATCGGTGCTCCGTAATATTTTGTACGGGCAGAATTATTATCGGACTGAGTTCGGAACAGAGAGTACGGATATCTTTTTGCCCGACTGCTTTGGCTTTGGGTGGACACTGCCGTCGCTGGCCCATCACTGTGGGCTGATAGGCTTTTCTTCACAAAAGCTAGGCTGGCGCAATCATCCTTTTTATGGCGACAAAAAATATCCGTTTACCATCGGACTGTGGAAGGGTATTGATGGCAATCAGATCATGTTTGCGCATGGTTATGACTATGGTCACCGTTTTAAGGATGAGGATTTGTCGGACAGTGAAGAATTGAAGCAACTGGTAAAGGAAAGTCCGCTGAGTACCGTTTACCGTTATTATGGAACCGGTGATATGGGAGGTTCACCTACAATCACTTCCGTACGTGCTGTCGAAAAGGGAGTAAAAGGCTCTGGCGACATCGAGGTGGTCAGTGCTACCAGCGATCAGCTTTATAAAGATTATGCAGGAAAGCATGAGCAGCTTCCGGTATTCGACGGTGAATTGCTGATGGATGTACACGGCACGGGCTGCTATACTTCGCAGGCTGCCATGAAATGGTATAACCGTCAGAATGAACTGCTGGGTGACGCGGCCGAACGTGCGGCTGTGGCGGCAGAGTGGCTGAACCAGGGAAATTATCCGAAGTCGGAACTTGAAGCTTCGTGGAAGCGCTTCCTTTTCCATCAGTTTCATGATGACCTGACAGGTACGAGCATACCGCGGGCGTATGAATTTTCATGGAATGATGAGCTTATTTCGCTAAAGCAATTTTCGGATGTGCTGACTTCTTCTGTCAATGGGGTGAGCCGTTTGCTGGATACGAATGTAAAAGGTACTCCGGTAGTGCTGTATAACGCGCTGGGATTTGCGGTAAACGATCTTGCCGAGATAGAAGTTGAATTTGCAAAAGCTCCCAAAGGTATTGCCGTATATAATGCCGAAGGTAAGAAGGTGGCTTCACAGTATCTGGGTTATCAGGACGGTAAAGCACATATATTGCTTGAGGCTTCTGTGCCGGCTACTGGATATGCGGTTTATGATGTACGTACTTCGGGAGCCGGAGTGCAGACCGTAAAACAACAGCATGCGAATACTTTGGAGAACTCATGTTATAAACTGTCTTTTGACGCGAACGGAGATATTGTTTCGTTGCTGGATAAGCGTAACGGAAAAGAACTGGTGGCATCGGGAAAAGCTATCCGTCTGGCATTGTTTACAGAAAACGAATCTTTTGAATGGCCTGCATGGGAGGTGTTGAAAAAAACATTAGACCGTGAACCTGTTTCTATCACCCATGGAGTGAAACTGACCTTGGTGGAAGACGGTGACTTGCGTAAATCTATCTGTATTGAGAAAAAACATGGCGAGTCAGTGTTCCGTCAGTATGTCCGCCTGTACGAAGGAACCCGCGCACCGCGTATCGATTTTTACAATGAAATAGACTGGCGCTCTACAAATGCGTTGCTGAAAGCGGAATTCCCGCTTGCTGTGTCTAATCCGAATGCTACTTATGACTTGTCTTTGGGTAGTGTGCAGCGTGGAAATAATACAGTGACAGCATATGAGGTTTACGGACATTACTGGACCGATTTGACCGACCGCAAGGGGGACTATGGAGTTTCTATTATGAATAACGGAAAATACGGATGGGATAAACCTTCGGACAATACGCTCCGTCTTACTTTGCTCCATACGCCCAAGACTGACAAGGGATATACTTATCAGGACAGACAGGACTTTGGTTATCACACATTTACTTACAGCCTGCTTCCGCACCAGGGTGAGCTTGACAAGGCTGAAGTGGTATCGAAGGCAGAGGTGCTGAACCAGACATTGAAAGCCTTCCAGACAGATAAGCATAAAGGTGAAATGGGACGTACTTTCTCAATGGTATCGTCGGACAATCCGAACGTGATAATCAAGGCATTGAAGAAAGCTGTCGATGCTGATGAATATGTGGTACGTGTATATGATGTAGCCGGTAAGGGAACTCAATCGGCCAGATTGACGTTTGCCGGTAAACTTGTGGAGGCTGTTGAAACCGACGGAACAGAGAAGGAAATTGCTAAAGCCGGTTTCAGCGATAATACGCTGGAGGTTACAGTTAAGCCTTTCTCTTTGAAAACATATAAGATCCGTTTGGCTGAATCGGGTATGGAGGTACATCAGCCGAAATGTCTGGCACTTAATCTTCCATACGACAAGAAGTGTGCTACTTATAACGAATTCCGTAGTGAGGCCGATTTCGAGTCCGGTTATAGCTATGCGGCTGAATTGCTTCCCGATTCGATAACGGTAGATCAGGTAACTTTCCGTCTTGGTGAACAGGAAGCTTACAACGGCTTGTCGTGCAAGAATGATACAATTGAGATTCCTGAAGGCTATAATCGTTTGTATTTCCTTGCAGCTGCCGCTTCTGTTGAGGACCAGCGTTTACAGATTGCCTGCGGAAAGCAGACTTCGGAGTTTGTCGTTCCTTCTTATACAGGATTTGTCGGTCAATGGGGACATGAGGGACATACTACCGGCTATTTGAAACCGGCCCAGATTGCTTATGTCGGAACTCATCGTCATGCGTCGGATGGAGATTGTCCTTACGAGTTTACTTATATGTTCAAATTCGGTATGGATATACCTAAGGGTGTCCGCTCTGTTGTTTTGCCCCAGAATGAGAATGTAGTGATTTTTGCCGCTACGGCCGTTGCTGAAGACCGTTCGCCGGTAAAACCATCGACAAAATTATTCCGTACAAACAACCATGAGGAACTGTCGGAACTTGTATCTGGCAACAAAATGATTTCGGGTGAAAATCTGCTGAAAAATGCAAAACTGACAAGATGGTCGGCTTATGTAAATGAAAAGGAACGTCCGCAGGCTGCTGTAGATGGCGACTTGTCGACTAAATGGTGTGACATTGCCGGACTACCTAGTTTCCTGGAATTTGATTTGGGCAAGGCTGAGAAACTGACAGGATGGAAAGTTGTGAATGCCGGTAAGGAAAATGGATCTTTCATTACGAGCCAGTGTTTCCTTATGGGAAGAAACTCTGTTGACGAAGACTGGCAAACAGTGGATTTCTTCGACGGTAACCGCAGCAATGTAGTATTGCGTACAATCACTTCGGACAAGGCATATCGCTATCTCCGTATGGTTGTGACCAGAGGAACACAGGCTGCTTCGTCGAAAGATGTACGCATTTACGAGGTAGAGGTTTACCGGTAATTCTGGGTTTGGTTTTAGTAATACAATAAATCCTCTCTTGAGTTTTTCAGGAGAGGATTTTTTATCAGTATAGCGGTAGATTCTGCTGCTGTTTCTTTTAAAAGTTCATGGATGCATAGAACCCGTAATGTCCGTCGCCGGCAACAGGGCTGATTGTCAGGTTGTACTTCCTGGCAAACGGGCGGGTGAAGATGTAAGAACTTCCGGCTCCGATTGCTGCTCCGGCAGCTACATCCCACCAGTCGTGTTTCTTTCCGTAAACACGGGTCCATCCTACATATGTAGATAATATGTAGGAAGGCAGTCCCCACTTCCAGCCATAGCGCCGTTGGATAAAGGCTGCGGCAGCAAAAGAAGTAGATGTGTGCATGGATGGAAATGAATGATTGTCGCTATGGTCGGGACGTTCTTTTTTGACAATATATTTCAGCGCGTATGTGACTCCCAGTGTCGTTACTCCTGAAAATACGCCTTGTTTTAATCCTTGCCAGTCTTTTTGAAGCAACACGGCAGTGACTCCTGCAACCGGAAGAAGTAAAGCTCCTACATCGCCTGATGTGCGTACAGCCTTTCTGGTTCCGCTTACTTCTATTTCCTGGGCGCAGACAGATAAAGAAAGAATCAGAGCAGATAGTATAAAAATCAGTTTTCTCATGACAACAGGGTAAGTTTGGGAAGAAAGATTATCAATCCGACAACAGCCGACGCAATGGCCAGAAGCAAAACAGCTCCTGCCGCCAGATCCTTGGTGCGTTTGATGGCTTCATCATACGCTGGAGATACCCGGTCGGCAAGTGCTTCGATAGCAGAGTTTACTGCTTCTGCCGAAAGAACCAGTCCGATACATAAACAGATGACAATCCATTCCATAGATGATAGTCCGACAAGAATGCCCGCCGTAATGACGCATACGGCGGCAAAGCAATGTATCCATGCATTATGTTCCCGACTGATAAGCAGAAAGATGCCGTGAAAAGCATATTTGAAACTTAACGCACGTTTACGCAAGGTAAATCCGCTGTTTTTCATTCTTCTTGTGCGATTACCAGTTGATGGTTACTTCTACCGGACAATGATCGGAACCGAATATCTCGGTATGTATCTTGGCATCCTGAAGTTTATCGGCAATGCGTGACGAAGCAAGGAAATAGTCTATACGCCACCCTGCGTTCTTCTCGCGTGCCTTAAAGCGGTACGACCACCACGAATAGATATTTTCCTGTGTAGGATAAAAGTGGCGGAATGTATCGATAAATCCGGCATCGAGCAATAACTGGAATTTTTCTCGTTCCTGGTCAGTAAAACCTGCGTTCATCCGGTTGGTTTTCGGATTCTTCAAATCGATTTCCTTATGTGCTACATTCAAGTCACCACATACGAGAACCGGCTTCTGTCGGTCTAACTGTAGCAGGTATTTACGGAAATCTTCCTCCCAGGTCATACGGTAATCCAGACGTTTCAATCCGTCCTGTGAGTTGGGGGTATACACCGTAACCAGATAAAAGTTTTCCATTTCCAGTGTAATGACCCGTCCTTCATGGTCGTGTTCGTCTATACCCAGCCCGTAAGTTACAGAAAGAGGCTGATGGCGAGTAAATATAGCTGTACCCGAATACCCTTTTTTTTCGGCATAATTCCAGTAAGAAGTATAGCCTTCGAATGCCAGGTCGAGCTGTCCTTCCTGCATTTTGGTTTCCTGTAAGCAGAAGAAATCTGCATCCAGTTCGTTGAATATTTCCCGAAAGCCTTTATCGCAACAAGCTCGCAGCCCGTTTACATTCCATGAAATGAGTTTCATAATCATAATAAGAGTTTATACGTTTTCTGTTTACGTGATGAATAAATAGAATAGCGTTATTTCTTTATATCGAATAAGTAAGTCAGTCGTCCCGCAATGTATGAGTGAGCCGAACGTGAGAACGGGTCTTTCTTTGTACTGTGGTAGAAGTCACTCAGCCCGAAATAATATCTTGCTTCAAGCAGGAAATTTCCGATGCCTGTACGTACTTCCAGACCTCCGCCTCCTACAATGCCATAATCGAACTTCATTTCTGCCATCTTTCCATATTGCCAGATAACTCCATTCGGGCGGTCTTCCGGATGCCAGGAAGCACTTTGCTTCTCATTTTCTCCCAATAGGAAGCCAATCTGTGGACCGATGTTCAGGACAAACCGTGCTCCGTTCCCTTTATCTTTTCCAAAGCCAAGATGTGCCATCAATGGAACCTCTATGTAGTTCATGGTGCGCTGGTATGTATCTCCTGTGCCGTCGTCGATATTTTCTTTCCATCCTCTTTGGGAGTAGTTGATTTCTCCCTGTATACCACAGAGTATCTTGAAATATCTTTCTGATATATATCGGACAGTCACTCCGACAGAGGGAGTAATAAATGTTTTTTGCTTGATACTTGGCTCAAAACTGACGGAACTAAGGTTTACGCCGCCATTTATACCTATGGCTAAATTGTGGCGCGGGTCTTGTAGTTGGGCGCGGACAGGCAGTCCCACCGACAAACATAATATGCTCAGTAATGCAATAACAGATTGCTTTTTCATGTACTTATTCGAAATCAAGTTTAATCAGTTCGTAATCTTTTGTGAAATGTACAAAGAATACTTTACGGTTGATGAACCCTCCCCAGTTATTGACGCGTTCGAAGCAGAATCCGGTCTGTATCGGAGTTACCTGTACGCGGTTTAGATTTTCTTCCAGCTTGTTGCCTTGCTGCGACAGACCTTTCAGGAAGAAATATCCCACGTCGAATCCTAGCATGCCATATTTAGGATAAGTATTCGACATATCTTTGCTGTACCAGCGGCGGTATGACTGGGTGAAATTGATGGCAGCCGGAAACAGGTTGTTGGTATAGAACGATGAGTAGAAATAGGTATCCAACTCATAAAAGTTTGCCAGGAAATCCTGTGTATAAGTCTGCCATTCAGGATAGCCGAACAGGTGCATGTCGAAATGCGGATGCTCGCGGCGGACAAGAGTCAGGTGAGGCAGTACGCGTGTCAATGCTGAGCTTCGTCCTGAAGTCGGAATAAAGATGTTTTCCTGCAGGGTGTCCATGGCGGCAATCACTTTGTTCGGATCAATATCTCCGGCTAGCTGTATCTGCTTGAATCTAACGTTGTTGTCTTTCAATTCATTCTTCATGCCTTTAATGAATTCGGCTTTTTCCTTATCTCCGCTGCCATCGTCAACGAAAATGACATTGGTTTTTCCGAATTTCCGGATAAAATGTTCGTATACCTTTGAATAAAGATAAGACTGTGGGGTATTGACCTGATAGATATTCGGATTGGTAAATACCTGATCTACTTTAGGAGAGAAAGGAACTACCAGACGGATATTGTTCTTGTCGGCAAAGGCTGCGACAGAAGCGATGGATGACTGGTGTGCCGGACCAAAAATGATGTCCATATCCTTCAGCTTGCTCTGGGATAAGATTGCATTCGTGCCGGCTGTGGTTCCTTTGGTATCGTAGGTGTAAATATCGGCAGATACTCCTTGATGTTTCAGGCTATCAATAGCCATAAGAAAACCTTCGTAAAACTCTACCATGCGTGACTGTTCATCCTGACTGGTAGATGTAAAAGGTAACATCAGAGCAACTTTTATGGTATTTATCTGCTTTTTGCTGATAGAATTTTCTTTGAAGAGTTCTTCGTTGCTGGGAGCTGCCTGTGAAGACGGTGCTGTCTTTCCTGTTTCCTGTGATTTAGGGTAAGGAATGAAAAGGAAGCTTCCTTTCTTCAGCTTTCCGTTCTTTAATTCCGGATTGGCTGCAATAAGTTCTTCCTGTGTGATGCCATATTGCTGGCTGATGCTGAAAATCGTTTCCTTTCGGGCTACCTTGTGCATATCCCTCCATTCGTTTTTCTTTACTGCCGGCTCTGCTTGAGCAGTTTGTTCTGTCTGAGCGGGTGTATTATCCTGTGCCGGAATGACAATAACCTGACCGATACGGAAGTTTTCGGCACTTAATCCCGGATTGGCTTTGCAAATAGCCTGGGCCGTTACGTGGTATTTCAGTGTCAGCTGATATAATGTTTCTCCTGCCTGTATCGTATGGAACTGTTTTCCGTCCTCATTGGAGTATTGTGCCTGTGGAATTTTCAACGCTTGTCCGGCACGTATTTGTTCCTTGCTTCCCGGGTTCAGGCGTACAATGTCGTCAACCGAAATGTGATACATGCTGGCAATGTAGTACAGGCTTTGTCCTTTTGTCACGGTATGCAAAAAATATCCGGTTCCGGTCTGTGCCGATACCGTTGCACTTAAACTGCTGGCTGATAGCGCCAGCGAAAGGCAGATAATATGGATAAACTTCATTTTCGTTTGTATTTGTTGAGTGGCAAAAGTACAAAAAAAAGCATTATCTTTGCAAAGATATGATTGATTTTAAGGATATGGAAGACGTAAAAGAAACGATAAATGTACAAGGAGCGCGTGTACATAATCTAAAAAATATAGATGTGGAAATTCCCCGCGGGAGTTTGACCGTCATAACGGGTCTGAGTGGAAGCGGGAAATCTTCATTGGCTTTTGATACGATTTTTGCCGAAGGACAAAGACGTTATATCGAAACGTTTTCTGCTTATGCGCGAAATTTTCTGGGTGGAATGGAACGTCCGGATGTGGATAAGATAACCGGTCTGAGTCCTGTTATTTCCATTGAACAGAAAACAACTAACAAAAATCCTCGCTCTACGGTGGGTACTACTACCGAAATATACGATTATCTTCGTCTGCTCTTCGCCCGTGCGGGAACTGCCTACTCATATCTGTCGGGTGAGAAAATGGTAAAATATACAGAAGAGCAGATTCTGGATCTGATTCATCGTGACTATAAGGGCCGGCGTATTTATATTCTTGCTCCGCTGGTACGTACCCGTAAAGGACATTATAAAGAATTATTCGAACAGATACGCAAGAAAGGATACCTGTATGTGCGTGTAGACGGTGATGTGAAGGAGATTGTGCATGGCATGAAGCTGGACCGTTATAAAAATCACGATGTCGAGGTTGTGATAGATAAAACGGTAGTTACGGAGAAGGAAGAAAAACGTCTGAAGCAAAGTGTAGCGACTGCCATGCAGCAGGGTGATGGCTTGCTGATGATTCTTGATGCACAGACTGAGAGCGTACGCCATTACAGCAAGCGGCTGATGTGTCCGGTTACGGGACTTTCGTATAGGGAGCCGGCTCCGCATAATTTTTCTTTTAACTCTCCGCAAGGCGCCTGTCCGCGCTGTAAGGGATTGGGATATGTCAATCTGATAGATGTAGACAAGGTAATTCCCGATCGTTCACTCTCTATTTATGAAGGTGCTGTCGCTCCACTTGGCAAATATAAGAATGTGATGATATTCTGGCAGATAGAAGCGCTGCTGGAGAAATATGAAGCAACATTGAAGACTCCTGTTTCGGAGTTGCCTGAAGATGCCATAAACGAGATTCTGTATGGGGCAGACGAACGTCTGAAAATCAAGAGTTCGCTGATACATGCATCGTCGGATTACTTTGTGACTTACGAAGGTATTGTGAAATACATTCAGATGATGCAGGAGAAGGATGCTTCGGCCACAGCCCAAAAGTGGGCAGAACAGTTTGCCAAGACTGATGTATGTCCGGAGTGTAAGGGAGCGCGGTTGAATAAGGAGGCTCTTCATTTCCGTATTCATGACAAGAACATCTATCAGCTTTCTACCATGGACATAAGCGAGCTTTATGACTGGCTGATGCATGTAGAAGAACATCTGGAAAGTAAGCAGCGTATCATTGCTGCGGAGATATTGAAGGAGATACGTACCCGTCTGAAATTCTTGTTGGATGTTGGACTGGATTATCTTTCACTGAACCGTTCTTCTGTAAGCTTGTCGGGAGGAGAAAGTCAGCGTATCCGTCTGGCCACACAGATTGGTTCGCAGCTGGTTAATGTACTGTATATTCTTGATGAACCGAGCATCGGTCTGCATCAACGGGATAATATCCGGCTGATTAACTCTTTAAAAGAGTTGCGCGACCTGGGAAACTCTGTCATTGTGGTAGAACACGACAAAGACATGATGCTGGCTGCCGGTTATGTAGTAGATATGGGGCCGAAAGCCGGACGACTGGGAGGTGAGGTTGTGTTTGCCGGAACTCCGGAAGAGATGCTTAAGACCTCCACACTTACTTCGCAGTATCTGAATGGAAAGATGAAGATTGAAGTCCCTGCCGAACGCCGGAAGGGAAATGGCAAATCACTTTGGCTGCGTGGAGCCAGAGGAAATAATCTGAAAGGGGTAGATGTGGAATTTCCACTGGGCAAGCTGATTTGTGTAACCGGAGTTTCGGGAAGCGGTAAGTCTACTTTGATAAATGATACCCTTCAGCCTATTCTTTCTCAGCATTTTTACCGTTCTTTGCAAGAGCCTTTGCCTTATGATGCGATAGAAGGACTGGAATACATTGATAAAGTGGTGAATGTCGACCAGTCACCGCTTGGACGTACGCCTCGTTCCAATCCGGCAACTTATACCGGTGTTTTCTCTGATATCCGTAATCTGTTTGTGGGGCTTCCCGAAGCCAAAATACGCGGATACAAGCCGGGACGTTTCTCATTCAATGTTTCGGGAGGACGCTGTGAGGCTTGTGGAGGAAATGGGTATAAAACGATCGAAATGAATTTCCTTCCGGATGTATTTGTTCCGTGCGAGGTTTGTCACGGTAAGCGCTACAACAGAGAAACGCTGGAAGTGCGTTATAAAGGCAAATCTATCGCCGATGTGCTTGATATGACCATCAACCGTGCGGTAGAGTTTTTCGAAAATGTTCCTCAGATACTGAATAAGATAAAGGTTTTGCAGGAAGTCGGACTGGGATATATCAAGCTGGGACAGCCTTCTACTACTTTGTCGGGTGGTGAGAGTCAGCGCGTGAAGCTGGCAACAGAACTTTCGAAGCGCGATACGGGTAAAACCGTTTATATTCTGGATGAGCCGACTACCGGTTTGCATTTTGAAGATATACGTGTGCTGATGACGGTTCTGAACAAGCTGGTAGATAAAGGAAATACAGTTATTGTCATCGAACATAACCTGGATGTTATCAAGATGGCAGACTATATTATCGATATGGGTCCAGAAGGAGGTAGAGGTGGAGGACAACTGCTTTCATGCGGGACTCCTGAGGAAGTTGCAAAATCGGATAAGGGATATACGCCCCGGTTTATTAAAGAAGAGTTGGAAAATCAGTAATTAAGCGATAAAAACAATCTGGTTATTATGGCAAAAGAAAAAATAGCAAAGACGAATGCGGCACGCTTGCTGGATAAAGATAAGATAAAATATGAACTTGTACCTTATGAAGTTGATGAAAACGATTTGAGTTGTGTACATGTTGCCGCTACCCTGGGTGAGAATATCGAACAGGTTTTCAAGACACTGGTACTTCACGGAGACAAATCGGGTTATTTTGTCTGTGTGATTCCGGGTGAGCATGAAATTGACCTGAAAATGGCTGCGAAGGTTTCGGGAAACAAGAAATGCGACCTTATTCCCGTCAAGGAACTGCTTCCGTTGACAGGATATATTCGGGGAGGATGTTCTCCAATAGGCATGAAAAAACATTTTCCTACGTATATTCATCATACATGCAATGATTTCCCTTATATCTATGTCAGTGCGGGGGTGCGAGGCTTGCAGGTCAAACTGGCTCCCGACGATTTGATAAAGGTCAGCCGTGCCGAAGTCTGCACACTGTTCGGTGAATAGGAACGTGGTGACGTTTTGTTTGAAACATAGGCGAATTTTGTTCGATTTGTGCTAATATTTTCGTTGTTTTATACCGAAAAGATTGAAAAAACAGGATAATTGCCTGTGTTTTTGCCACTTTTTTATATATTTGCGAAAAATATTAAATTTATTAATCATTAAAATCTTCATTATTTATGTTTAACAAGCATCCTAAAGGTCTGATACCTGCTGCACTTTCTAATATGGGGGAGCGTTTTGGCTACTACATCATGAACGCTGTGCTGGTGTTGTTCCTTTGTTCTAAATTTGGTATAAGTGAGGAAAAAAGTACACTTATCTATTCATTCTTTTATGCAGGTATTTATCTGTTAAGTCTTGTGGGGGGGCTGATAGCCGACAGAAAGCAGAATTATAAAGGTACAATCATGGCCGGCCTTGTGGTGATGGCTATTGGATATATTGCATTATCTATTCCTATTACTGCTAACGCAGGCAATACATCATGGTTGCTTACACTTACTTGTATTGCATTGTTCTTCATAGCATTTGGTAATGGTCTGTTCAAGGGAAATCTTCAGGCTATCGTAGGTCAGATGTACGATAATCTTGAAGCTGAGGCTGCTACAAAGGGGGAAAAAGAGCTGGTCGAAGCTAAGAGCAAGAGAGATTCTGGATTCCAGATCTTTTATGTGTTTATCAATATCGGTGGACTGGTAGCTCCGTTTATTGCTCCTCTGTTGAGAAGCTGGTGGCTGAGTGCACACGATATGGTCTATAATGCGAGTCTTCCTGCTTTGTGTCATGACTATATAGCAAAAGGTGCAGAGGGAATGTCGGCTGAGGCTATGGGTAACTTGAATCAGTTGATGTCACAATGTGTGGGTGAAACTACCGATATGGCTGCTTCTTGTGCACAGTATTTGCAGATATTTAATGAAGGTATTCATTATTCATTTGTTGCATCTGTTGCAGCAATGCTTATTTCTTTGATTATCTTCTTTGTTACCAAGAGTCAGTTCCCAAATCCGGGAAAGAAAGAAGCCGCTGCTGCTGTTACTTATTCAGCTGAAGAAAAGGCTGCTATGGCGAAGGAAATCAAACAGCGTCTTTACGCATTGTTTGCAGTGCTGGGTGTTGTTATTTTCTTCTGGTTCTCATTCCATCAGAATGGTACTTCACTTTCACTCTTTGCGAGAGACTTCGTTGATACATCGACAATCGCTCCGGAAATATGGCAGGCAGTTAATCCTTTCTTTGTTATTACATTGACTCCGATTATCATGATGATTTTCGGTTCTCTTTCAAGAAGAGGTAAAGAAATTTCTACTCCGCGTAAGATTGCCATTGGTATGCTTATCGCAGGTTTGGCTTATCTCTTCCTGGCAGCATATTCACTCATTATGGGTTATCCTTCTGCTGCTGAATATAGAGAATTGCCTATTGACCAGCAGGTTAAGGCAGGAGCATGGGTTTTGATTGTACTTTACTTCCTGCTTACTGTAGCTGAGTTGTTTATTTCACCACTTGGACTGTCATTCGTTTCGAAGGTAGCTCCAAAGCATCTTTTGGGACTTTGTCAGGGATTATGGCTCGGTGCAACAGCAGTAGGTAATCTCCTGTTGTGGATCGGTCCTCTTATGTATAACGCTATTCCTATCGGATATTGCTGGGCAATTTTCATGATAGTATGCTTCATTTCAATGGGAGTAATGCTGTTTATGGTGAAATGGCTGGAACGTGTAGCAAAATAAATTTCTCGAAATAGAATTTACTTGTGGAATCCCTCATGCGGTTGCATGGGGGATTTTTTATGGGCGATTTTGAGAATTTGTGAAATTTTGAAAATTATTTGAGTTGGATTTGAGACTTACAATTATAATTACAATATTTGCGGTGGTAAAATTAAAAAGAGTATGCCTATTATTACACGTAAGATAGAATTGAAAATCGTAAGATTGACAGATGAAGAATATGACCAACAATGGAAATATCTTTACCAGATAAACAACACCATTTATCAGGCTGCCAACAGAATCTCTACTCATTGCCTTTTTAACGATGAGTATGAAATGCGATTGAGATTGTCTTATAAGTCACGGTACGATAAAATAAATAAAGGACTGGAAAATATAAAGACAGAACTGGAAAAACTGAATACGAAGAAAAAAACATCGGATAAAGAGAAACGAGACAGGCTGATTAATGAACAACGACAACTTGTCGATGAAAGAAACGAACTTGATGAAGATGTAAAAAATAAAAAGAAGGATTTTTTTCAGTGTTCCAAACAGAATTCCACCTATCAATTGGCATCGAAAGAATTTCTAAAGTATATACCAGCCGAGATATTGACCGATTTAAACCGATATGTGCAAAATAATCACAACAATAACAAAAAGAAAGTCAAGTCGGGTGAAAGAGCCTTAAGTACTTACAAGAAAGGTATGGGAATTCCATTTTCCATTAAACCACAAAGTGGATTGAGACTTTTTGTAAAAGAGGAAGGAATCTATCTAAAATGGTTTAAAGGAATACTTTTCAGGCTTGAGTTTGGAAAAGACACAAGCAATAACCGCTGTATCGTTGAAAGACTGATAGAAAGCGACAAGCAACAAAAGAAAAACAAAGGCGAAGATTATGTTGCCAATAATTCTTCTATAAAACTCATAAAAAAGGGAAATGACAAGAGTACAAGAATATTCCTGTTGCTGTCTATTGACATTCCAGCAAAGAAACAAGTGTTGGATAAGGAAGTTGTGTTAGGTGTGGATTTGGGCATCAAATGTCCGTTATACCTTGCTATCAACAAGAATGACAATTTCAAGATGCAGATTGGCGATATAGAACATTTTCACAATCAGCGGACGATGTTTCAGAAACGTTTTAAAAGTTTGCAGAAACTAATGTGTACCCAAGGTGGACACGGACGAAAGAAGAAACTGGAGCCTTTGGAAAAGCTGAAGGAAAAAGAGCGTAATTGGGTGCATACGCAAAACCATGTTTACAGCCGTGAGGTTATAAAGCAGGCTTTAAAACATAATGCCGGAACTATCCACATGGAGTCATTGAAAGATTTCGGAAAAGGTAAGGAGGGTTATGTAAAAGACGAGTATAAGTATCTGCTTCGTTATTGGTCGTATTACGAACTGCAAAGTATGATAGAATATAAAGCGAAATTGGAAGGTATTGAAGTGAAATATATTGACCCTGCATATACCAGCCAGACATGCAGCTATTGCGGAGAACGTGGAGAACGTAAGAAGCAAGAAGAATTTGTTTGTACGAATCCCCAATGTAAACGACGAGGAGAGAAAATAAATGCAGACTTTAATGCTGCAAGAAATATTGCGATGAGTAAAAAAATCGTGAAAGATAATTAGAAAAGAAATTTTCTAATAGGGGCTGCTGGAAGTCCTTAACCTGAGATAGGAAACTATACTCGGGAAGTACGTCAAAACATTGAAATTAATAAACTTAGAAACTAACGGTTGGTTTTATCATTGTTTTGAATGGTATATCCAACAAAAAGGCTCGCAAGAAGTACTTTTCTTATGTTGGTTTTATCATTGTTTTGAATGGTATATCCAACACTGTTCCGTACCACCTGTCGCAACCTGATGTTGGTTTTATCATTGTTTTGAATGGTATATCCAACCATCACTGCTGATGGGTGTATGGTATCTCAGTTGGTTTTATCATTGTTTTGAATGGTATATCCAACCTATAAAGAAAAACATTAGAAAACATGCCTGTTGGTTTTATCATTGTTTTGAATGGTATATCCAACATTCTCCACCAATATCGCATCATGCTCTCAGTTGGTTTTATCATTGTTTTGAATGGTATATCCAACGTCACGAAACAATTTTCATGATCAAAAGAAGTTGGTTTTATCATTGTTTTGAATGGTATATCCAACTAGGGTAAAAATAACAAAAAACGACCGAAGTTGGTTTTATTATTGTTTTGGATGGTATATCCAACGGTGTATATCAGTACAACATCGAACAGGTGGTTGGTTTTATCATTGTTTTGAATGGTATATCCAACGTCTGGTACTGCACGTCCCAGAACCGCATCGTTGGTTTTATCATTGTTTTGAATGGTATATCCAACTATAAAGTCGTCTGCGATGATGTGCGCATGGGTGTTAATAATCGTGTCTTTTTTTACTTATTTTAGTTATAAGGTAATATACTTATAAGGGTTATTATTGCTAACGCATGTGGTTGTTTATCACATACGTTAGCAATCAATCATTACATACGTTAGTAATAATCAACGACTAACGTATGTAATAATCTGCAAGAAAACTTTGCCATTTCAAATAAAATTGTAATTTTGCTATTACAGTCCCCATTAATAAAAAAGGAGGTCAGTATGTACAAGTACAAGCTCGTAAAGAAAATCAATCCGCAGGATAAGGCAGCACCTAAGAAATGGTATGCAATTCCTATCAGCGAAGTTCCACAGACTGTAAAAGCCATGACACGTGCAGCTACGGAAAACACGACAACCGCTCCCATAGAAATGGAAGCCGCTCTTGAATTACTTGGAAGACACGCACGTCAGCAATTGCAGCAGGGACACACAGTAAGAGTAGGTGATTTAGGTACTATACGTGTTTCGTTCAAAAGTGACGGTGTAGAAAACATTACCGATTTCAATGCCGGAGCAATGATTAAGAATCCACGTATCATATTCACTCCAAGTAAGGAATTCCGTGAAAGTGTACTCCAAGGTATTCAATTCCAAAATGCCGGAGTATTGGACGAAGGCATCAGCTATGCCAGCCTTGCAGACTATAAAAAAGCCAAAGGCATTACTTCCGGTGGAAGTGATGACGGTGGCGGCAGCGGTACCGGAGGTGGCGGTACAGAAGAAGGTGGAGATGGTGGCTTTGGATAAGAATACATTGATACCTAACAAAATATAAGCCTGTTTCCTTTTTTCAGTCAATAAATTGGGACTGTATGACTGAAAATGGGAACAGGCTTATTGTATATTGAAGTAATTAAAACTTATGTTGGTTACATTTAGAATCTCCTTTTTATTATTTTTACGTTCAGAAATATAAATCATTTATAATATGAAGGACTTTGATGAATTTCGTTCTTGGATAGAAATTGATAAGCGTTTTTTAAAAGGGTGTAAGAAGCTTCTTTTTGATAAAGATTATTTATGGATTAAAGATGAAAAACTATTATCTAGTGTTTTTGTCTTTTACTATACTTATTATCATTTTGGTATAGAGTTTCTACTTGAGAAAGCAGAAGAAGCCAATTACCCTCCATGGAGAAAAAATACTATAATTCAGTTGATAAATCTTTGTCAAGATATTGTACATGAGATGAATATGGAGTTTTATGAAGAAAATATTTTTACATGGATAGATGATATTCAAGTTCAGAATATTATCAGAGATTATTCTCCTATTACGGAAGATTCTATTAAAGAATATATAATGTCTGATAATACAAATCTTCTTCTTAAAGCTAAAACTATAGGTTATATGATTACCACGATTAATTACTTATCAGAAAAGACTGCTTTTGCTCAGTACTTTTTCGTAGGTGGACTTGGTTTGTTAATGGGAAGAACATTTGAAGAACTATTTTCTTTTATTTCATTAAATAATCCAACATTGTATAAGTATTTATTATACATAAAGAAATATATAAGCAAAGGATTTCATGCTAGCGGTTTCTTTGACGAATACGATTCTAACGAAGATTTTGATAACGACCCTTTTTACGATGGTGATCCTCTTTACTATATTCATAGAAATTTTTTCCATGTAAAAACGCCCAAAGTTATTCTTGCAGATAATGAAATATCTTGGAAGTTTGTAACATTTCTAAATGGTGAGTTACAGATTTATAATCCCAAACACCCTGAAGGGCAGGGTAAATACAAACCTTTTTATTTCAAGAATCAGAAGTCTATAAAGGCATTTAATCAGATAAAGGACTATATCATAAACAAATTGCCACCTATTAAGGCTGTATTTCAGGATGATATTATAGTTGGGATAGAACAGTCAAGTATAGAAAGCATAAACGATACATTAGATGTATTGAAAAGACACACTGAGAATGTTGCTCATATATCAGAAGACATACATAAGTCAGAGAGAGAAAAATTATTAAAACATGAATACACACAGAGTGAAGTTAGAAACTACATAAATAATAAAAAATCTGAATTCTTGGATTCATTATGCCAGTTACATCTTGATGACTATAAAATATACTACTGCCTTGAGAATAGAGTTAATAGCGACTTGATTATGGCAGAAGAAGATGCTTTTATTTTTACGATAGCTACAGCTGATAAAGAAACATTATTGGCTTACGAAAATGCTGAAGAAAATAGAGCTACATATTTGTTTATATGCGACAGCAAAGATTTAGAAATGTCTGTCAGGTCTTTAGCTGACTACTTTTCTTCTGGGTTGGTAAATAAAAGGGAAACACTTGGGAATAAGATAAAGTATGGCAAGATTACCGGTATAAAGAAACTAATAAAAATAACCCATTCTGATGAATGGTTACGTGAAATTAAATCTGAACAGTATAAGATATACTAAAAACAACACATTATAAATTTATTTTTAACACTTATGTTTGACCAAAATAGTTCCAAAGAAGAACAACAGCAATACAAAAAAAAGAAGGAATGGAATGCCATAAAAAATTGTATTCCTTTAATTAATAAATGTCTTCAACTTAACATAGACGCGGAGACTTATGATGATAAATATTTTCGGGAAAGCCCGGATTTTGTTTTTTTCAATAACGATAAATCTATTGGAGTGGAGGTCGTTGAATGTCATCCTTCTGTAAGGAAATGCAAAACAAAGAATGCGGTAGAACAAGAAAGTTTCGAAAAGAAAATATGTAATGAGTTTAAGAAAAACAAGTATTTGGAAACCATAACAGAAACCGAAAAGTTAAATATTATAATTTACCGAAAATATCCAAAGAAAAAGAAAAGAGGAACTGTACAAGAAGTATGTCATGAATTGGAAGATTTATTAAAGTCATGGTATCAAAAAACAAATCCTCAATCTGAAAGGAATTATATTAGCTATATTAGGGTATCAAAAACGACTTGTTGTAATGTCATCTATTTTAACAGTGCTTCTCGTTGCATTCCTGTTAATTGGGATGACATTAAATTTTGTATTGAGAAAAAGGAGAAAAAATATAAGGATTATTGTGAAAATGTTAAATGCGATGAATATTGGTTATGTATATGCTTACCATTTGAAGAAAATAGAAATATGAATATTATAGATTATAATGGAAAAGAAAATGAATCAATGAATTTCCTTTCTCAATGTTCATTTCCACGAATTTGTATAACTCCAGATTTATTGGGAAGAAAGATTAATTGGATAAAAGAAGGCGATTGATTTAATTGATAAAGTCAAAGTGTCTACTGTTCCAGTTTATAAAAAGAGAAAACGTCTAGTTATATCAGGAAAAGTCAATTCTTAGTACTGCCAAGGAAGTACTCCAGTACTGTCAAAGGAGTACCGCAGTACTTTCAGGGGAGTACTCCAGTACTTCCACGGAAGTACTGGAACCAGGGAAAATTGTAGTGTTTTAAGTACAGAATGTCTTGCCTGAAGTGCTTTATCCTTGTATATCCTTTTTCAGAGTGAAGACAAATCTCCTGTTGTGGATCGGTCCTCTTATGTATAACGCTATTCCTATCGGATATTGCTGGGCAATTTTCATGATAGTATGCTTCATTTCAATGGGAGTAATGCTGTTCATGGTGAAATGGCTGGAACGTGTAGCTAAGTAATCGGGCAGATAAATCTTATATAAAACTGCAAGGCGTACAGAATGAGTTTTAAACTCGGTCTGTACGCCTTGATTTTTAGGGAAAGGTCTTGGTGATTTCTCTGTGGTGTCGACTCTCTGGAAGTATTTATATACATGATAGGGAATGAGTTTCTGGTGTGTATTTCTCGAATGATATAATGTCTTATTCGTAAGATTTTATTCTTTAATAAAAAAATATCAGGACGTTTCTCAGGAAAGAAGCTGAAGTTTTTCTTTCTCTGTATATGGAGATAAAACAAGCTCTTTAACCTTTTCTGAAACTTTCTGTTATGCAATCGGAAAGTATAGGAGAGAAGGTTAAAGAGCTTCTTGGTTATTATTGTTCAGTAAATGTCTGCTTGTGTCTGTTGGGTGGAATGTTGTTTATTAAATAACAGTCAAGCTTATTCAACCCCTTTCATCATCTTTTGCAGTTTACCTGAAAGTACAAAAAGGATGATGGCTGCTGTTCCACTCATAAAAACGAACAACATGAAGAAATCGAACAGGTTTTCTACGTGGTAACCCAGGAAAGTCTTGGTTACACCGCCTTCCGGATAATAGCCGCTCAACACACCGGCAAACTTATTGGCTGCTGAGGTACTGAGATACCATACACCCATCAGCAGTGATGAGAAACGTACCGGAGAGAGTTTGTATACCAGGGACAGTCCGATAGGAGCAAGGCAAAGCTCACCCATGGTATGAATGAGATACAGGCCCGTCAGCCAGATCATGCTGACTTTCACGCCCGGCTGTACATCTTTTACACCGAAAGCAATGAACAGATAACCTAATGAGAGTAATAACAGACCGATGGCTTGCTTACGCGGTGAACTGGGTTCGATGCCCCGTTTGCCAAGGAATGACCAGATGGCGGCAAATATAGGAGCAAGTGTTACAATCATAATCGGATTGAAAGACTGGAAATAAGCTGCGGGCATCTCCCAGCCGCCGATGTGACGGTCGGTCTGTTCGTCAGCAAAGAAGGTAAGTGAAGCTCCTGCCTGTTCGTAGGCTGCCCAGAAAAATATCACGAAGAAAGCGATGATGTATATTACACCGATTCGGGCTTGTTCGGTACGGCTCAGACTCTTGTCGGTAATGATGATGATGGGCATAACGATGGTCGTAGCATAAATAAGTGAACCAATCCAGTCGGCTCCAGCAAAGATACCACCATTGCCATTCCAGTTTACAGAAAACAGAATGGTAAGTAAAACAGTTCCCACAGCCATCCATATAGTACGCTTATTACTTTCCTTGCCTGTCTGTGAGGCCTTTTGTGTGTTACAATCAGCTTTAGAAGGGACCGTACCTACAGGGTTACCGTCCGGATCGCAGATATATTTATTCTTGAATATCTGGAAAACAGCAGCTCCCAGTACCATTCCGATGCATGCTGCCAGGAATCCCCATTTGAAATCTTCCGGGTGTCCCGTGTTACCTACTAGTCCGCATATCAGCGGGGCAAGGGTAGATCCTACATTCACTCCCATGTAGAAGATGGTGAAGGCCGAATCTTTACGTTTGTCGTCGGCTGTATACAGACGTCCTACCATGGTCGATATGTTAGGCTTGAAGAATCCGTTACCTAAAATCAGCAGTCCCAGTCCTATAAACATCAGCCATTTGGCTAGTTCTACCTGATGAAAATAGCATGCACTCAGGAAAAGCATGAACTGTCCTGCCGCCATGGTCAATGCTCCTACTACGATGGAGCGACGATTTCCCCAGTAGCGGTCGGCAATGTATCCGCCAATTAATGGGGTAAGGTATACCAGCCCTGTATAACTTCCGTAAACTTGTGAAGCCATTTCCTTATCGAACAGCAAGGCTTGCACCATGTAAAGCATGAACAAGGCACGCATGCCATAATAACTGAATCGTTCCCACATTTCAGTTACGAAGAGTAAGTAAAGTCCTTTCGGATGTCCTTTTGTCTGATTCATTTTGTTCCTATTTTGATAAAATGTTATTATTTGCAGCGAAAAACGTTGCAAAAATAGCAAATAAATACCTTGTGTCAAAATCAAAAAGTTAGAAGATGTGTTGTTTTTGCTTCGCTTTGCTTTACGTCTGTGCTGAAATGTAGAAAAGATTATAAAGTTTCTTGAGAAGCCGGATAGGTTATGTAGAGCGTGTCGGGGGAATATTTTATTTGACGTCTGGATAAAATAAAAGGAAGAGCAGAAAATTACCTTCTGCTCTTCCTGTATCGGAAAAATAATCTGATTGGTCTTCAATCTTATCTGTTGGCTGTTACCCCTTGATAACAAGAGGTTACTTTATCGAAGAAAGCCGGATCTGGATTAGCTTCCAGCAGTTGCATCATCAAGTCGTATACATCAGCATGACTGTCGAGTTTGATAGCTGTCTGGAGGTCAGCCAGTGAATCATCGTACTCGCCTTTGTCCATATGAATTTCAGCACGGGTCTTGTAATTCTCTGCATCTGAGGGAGTCAGGCGGATAGCTTCGTCCAAATCTTTCTCTGCCAGATCGTATGCCTGAGCGTTCATGTAAAGTGTGCCGCGGGTATAGTATGCAAACGAGCGGTATTCTGTATCTTCTTCCGGAATAAGTTTTACACTTTCGTTGGCAGCATACAGTGCCAGTTTCATATCGCCGTAGAAATTGCATACCAGCGCCATGTAACAGTGTGCATAACCATTGTCCGGATTTTGGTTGATTTCTTCGTTCAGGTATTGATAAGCCTGTTCTGCATTGCCTGCATTCAGTGCTTCTACTCCTTTTATGTAATTAGAACTTTCCGGACGGACAAAATCTTTAGCTTGTGTTTGAGCGATTGCCATCAGGCAACATGCAACGGTAAGTATTAGTGTTTTCATTGTATTCATAAGTAAAGTTGTTTTTATGTCAGGCGCAAAAGTAGAGAGTTTTCTTGAAACAATAAATATTTTAAGTAAGAAAAATATTATGTTTTAAATCACTTTTTTAACAATTAATAGCATACTTATGCCTTGCTTAGGAATGTTTTGACAGAACGTATTACCTTTATTATATAGCGAAATGTTGTCTGGGAAGAAATAATCTTTGGGGGATTGGGCGGATGGATGGTTGGTAAAATTTTGCGATGTTCTTTCTGTAGCATGAAAGATAGTTTATTTTTTTGTATTTTTGCCGACAAATTGAATGAACTAATGAGTCAACAGTATCCGTCCGTTTTATTGGAAAAAGCAGTGGGAGAATTTGCCAAGCTTCCCGGTATAGGAAGAAAAACTGCCATGAGGCTGGTGTTACATCTGCTGCGTCAGGATTTGCAGACAGTGGAGGCATTTGGCAATGCCGTCATAACACTGAAGCGTGAAGTAAAATATTGTAGGGTTTGTCATAATATATCCGATACGGATGTTTGCCAGATTTGTTCCAACTCATCGAGGGATGCTTCGACGGTATGCGTGGTGGAAAACATTCGTGATGTAATGGCTGTAGAAAATACCCAGCAGTATAAGGGATTGTACCATGTATTAGGGGGAGTTATTTCTCCTATGGATGGTGTAGGACCTTCTGACCTACAGATAGAAAGTCTGGTGGAACGTGTGAAATCGGGTACAGTCAGAGAGGTGATTCTCGCATTAAGTTCAACGATGGAAGGAGATACTACAAACTTTTATATCTTCCGAAAACTGGCTCCCTATGATGTCAAGCTGACAATGATTGCCAGAGGTATTTCCATCGGTGATGAACTGGAATATACAGATGAGGTTACATTGGGACGTTCTATTGTAAACCGTACTGTTTTTACTGGAACTATGTAAATATATTGAAATGGAAAAAGAAATTGCACAGCTATTGAAATGCCTGAAGATAGAGTATGCGCTGCTTTGGGTGTTGTGTTTGGTTTTGATTGTTTTGTACGAGTATGATATTCTTCCTCAGGGAATCTTTACTGATGATGTACGTACTGGTTATATGTTGCAGGTGTGTGGTATCTTGCTTGCTGTAGGTTTGATTCCCTTGTCGCTTCGCTTGTTCAGTTTGTCGTTGACAAAGTATGTACGTACTCTTCCGCTTGTAGAAGCGGTAAAAAGCTATCGTCGCTGGAATGAAGTGCGGGTATGCCTGCTGCTTGTTGCAGCTCTGGTAAATCTTTCCGTTTATTATTGGACCATGGATACGACGGGAGTATTATGTGCCGGTATGGTACTGGTTGCTTCTTTATTCTGTGTACCGGGACGTGAACGGGTCGTTTCTGAACTTGATTTGCAGCGTAACGAGGAGCGTGCACAATGAGCTTTGCCTTGTTATATACAGATGAAATCCGTCTTCGGGCTTTGGAGCCAAGTGACGTAGATGTGCTGATGAGGCTGGAAAATGATGAAGAACTGTGGGAAAATGGTATTGTGACGGGACCTTTCTCCCGTTTTCAGCTTGAGAGGTATATTGCGGAAAATACCAATGATATATATGTTGACGGTCAGCTTCGGTTGGTCATAGAGCATTGTTCCGGTAGTGTAGCCGGAGTCATAGACCTGTGTACGTTCGATGCCCGTCATAGCCGTGCCGAAGTAGGTATTGTTGTTTTGAAAGAATTTCGTCGTCGTGGAATTGCCCGTTCCGCCTTATCGTTGCTGGAACGGCATTGCTTCAGTCTGTTGGGTATGCATCAATTGTATGCTTATGTGAAGACAAGCAATGCCGCATGTATCAATCTCTTCCATTCTGCAGGATTTAATACGACAGGAGTATTGAAAGACTGGTTGCATACTGGAAGAGGATATCGGGATGTGTGTCTGCTGCAGAAAATGAATCCTTTAATTGCATGACGGATATTGCGGATATTTAGCCCACAAGCGATAGGGATTGCCCAGCTCATTCATGCTGGTTTGCCATAGCTCCCGATAATTCTCCTCCAGCAAGTGCTGCTTGCAGGTTTCTCCTATGATCCACGAATCCTCGTTTATCTCTTTTTGAAGTTGTGTGTTGTTCCATCCGGCGTATCCCGCAAAGAAGCGGATATGCCCTTCGATGGGATTTCCTGCCAGTATATATTGCTGCACACGTTCGAAGTCACCATTTAAGAACAGACCATTGCCTAGAGGAAATGAACCCTCCAGATCGGGTAGTGTGTGTAAGAAAAAGATGGTACTTCTGTCTACGGGTCCGCCTTTATAGACAGGGATAAGGGGAGCTGTTTCCAGATTAGGAACAAGTTGGTTCAGTGAAATATGATATCTGAAATCTTTATTCATTACAATGCCCATACTTCCCTCCGAATTATGTGTTATCATCAGGACGACTGAACGGGCAAAATGATAATCATATAATAATGGGGAAGCAATAAGAATACTTCCCGTATGCGGAAGCGCCTTATTTGATTTTACTTGAAAAATGCGCATATCCATAGCTAAATATTTATATTTTACTAATGTAGTAAAAAAAAAGTGAGATAGGAAAGGATATCGGCTTTTATTTTAGGAATAATAATTTTATAGGTATATATAACAAAAAAGCGATTACCGAAGTAATCGCTTCCTGTGATTCCGCTGCGATTCGAACGCAGGACCCACGCCTTAGAAGGGCGTTGCTCTATCCAGCTGAGCTACGGAACCATCCTTAATTAAGCGGTGCGTACGGGACTCGAACCCGTGACCCCATGCGTGACAGGCATGTATTCTAACCAACTGAACTAACGCACCATTATTTTTTTATTTGCTATCTCTCTCGATTGCGAGTGCAAAGGTACTACTTTTTTTTATTCCTGCAAATAAATTGCCCAGTTTTTTGTAAGAAAAATAATCTTTTTCTTGATTTCACTGCTTACGAATACCGTTTAGGGTAGCGTAAAAGGATGCTTAGCAGAGCTACTATTCCTAATATTATAGGGTAGTACAGATAGCCAATGATACTGATAGGGGATAATTTTGTCAGTTCGGCTGCTATCAGCATTTGTGCTCCATAAGGAATAAGGCCTTGTACGACGCATGAAAAAGTATCGAGAATACTGGCACTTTTTCGTTTGTCTACCCTGAATTGTTCGGCTATGTTGTTGGCTAGAGGTCCGACAGTAATAATGGCTATCGTATTGTTGGCTGTACAGAAATTGGCTAAGCTGACTAATGCGGCAATACTAAGTTCGGCTCCTCTCTTGTTGCTTACATGGCTAGTCAGATGATGCAGAATATAATCTACACCTCCGTTGAAGCGAATCAGCTCAAGCATGCCTCCTGCCATTAATGTAATGATGATAAGTTCTCCCATTCCGGTGATGCCTTCACCCATGGAAGCAAACCATCCGAAAAGGTCGAAGCTTCCATATATACAACCTATGATACCTGTTGAAAGTACTCCAAGGAGTAGAACCAGAGTTACATTCATACCGGCAATAGCTGTACCCAGGACGATGAGGTAGGGGATAACTTTGCCCCATTCTATCGCATGTATTTCACTTGCTGACTCTACTTGCGTACCATATATGATATAATAGATAAATACAAGCAGGGCAGCAGGAACGGCAATCAGGAAATTTACCCGAAACTTGTCGCGCATTACGCAACCTTGTGTACGTGTTGCGGCTATCGTAGTATCGGAAATAAAAGAAAGATTATCACCGAAAAAAGCTCCTCCTATGACGAGAGCTGTCATGAACGGCAGACTTACATCTGTCTTCATGGCAATACCCGCCGCAACCGGCGTAAGGGCCACGATTGTTCCCACCGATGTACCGATAGACAATGATATGAAACAGGAAGCCAGAAAAATTCCTGCCAGCAGCAGATTGTCAGGCAGTAGTAGAAGCGTCAGATTTACGGTTGCATCTATGGCTCCCATGGCTTTGGCCGACTGGGCAAAGGCTCCGGCCAGAATAAATATCCAGAGCATCAGCATGATATTTTTGTTTGCTGCTCCTGATGAATATTGAAGTATGCGGTCATTGAGGCTTAATCCTTTTGTCGTTGCCACGGCGTAGACAGAGGCTACCAGAAATGCTACGGTGATAGGTACTTTGTAGAAATCGTTGACAATTAGTGAAGTCACCAGATAAAGACAAAGGAATACCACTAAAGGCATCAGTGCCCAGCCGTTGGGCTTGTTGATAATGGGAGTCAGTTTGTTTAAGTCCATAAAAATTGATGTATCTACCTTAAATTATATAAAGGAATCTCTGAAAATTGTATGGTGTGTTCTCAGAGATTCCTTGTTGTGTTCCTTAGTGCCTGATGACATTTTTATTTTATTATTCAGGCTTCGGGAAGAAAAATGTTGTTATTATAAAGTTACCCCAGTCTTGAATATTGCAATTTCGCGGTAACCTTTCTTTTCATTGTTAACCCATTCTCCACTGGCTACTTTGATAACGTAGTCGATGAATCGTTTGCATGTAACAGTCATAGGTTCGTTTTCTACAATAACTCCGGCATTGAAGTCAATCCATCCCGGTTTGTGAGTTGCCAGACGAGAATTGGTAGAAATCTTCATGGTTGGTACGTAAGTACCGAACGGTGTACCGCGTCCGGTGGTAAACAATACCATGTGGCATCCGCAAGAAGCGAGAGCGGTAGCTGCAACCAGGTCATTTCCCGGAGCAGAAAGCAGATTCAATCCTTTTGTCTGCAAGCGTTCTCCGTAAGGCATTACCCCTGATACGTAACTCTTTCCACATTTCTGTGTGCAGCCCAATGCTTTTTCTTCGAGAGTAGAAATACCACCTGCCTTATTTCCCGGTGACGGATTTTCGCCCACTGGTTCTCCGTGTGAAAGGAAGTATTCCTTAAAGTCGTTGATAAGATGTACGGTCTTTTCGAACAGCTCCGGAGTCTTGCAGCGATTCATCAGGATTGTTTCTGCTCCAAACATTTCAGGAACTTCAGTCAGTACGGATGTTCCTCCTTGTGCGATGAGGAAGTCTGAGAACATTCCCAGCAACGGATTGGCTGTAATACCTGAGAAGCCGTCTGAGCCACCACACTTTAATCCGACACGCAGTTCTGACAGTGGAATGTCGGTGCGTACATCCTGTTTGCATTTTGCATATAAGTCACGCAAAATTTTCATACCTTCCTCAAATTCATCGTCTACCTTTTGAGCTACCATAAACTTGATTCTGTCTTCGTCGTACTCACCGATAAATTCACGGAAAATGTCAGGCTGGTTGTTTTCGCATCCCAAACCTACGACCAATACAGCTCCGGCATTGGGATGGAGTACCATGTCGCGCAGGATTTTCTTCGTGTTTTCATGGTCGTCTCCCAACTGAGAGCATCCGTAATTATGAGGGAAAGCCATGATGGCATCGATTCCTTCTTCTTTTGTTTCACGGCGAAGAGCTTCTGCAAGCTGATTCACGATACCGTTTACGCAGCCCACTGTCGGGATGATCCAGATTTCATTACGGATACCTACATCTCCGTTTTTACGACGATATCCTTTGAATGTAAGATTTTCCTGCGGAATATCCAATGAAACCTCAACCGGATTGTACGTATAGTCCAGCAATCCGGCAAGGTTGGTTTTTATTTCTTTCTCGCAAATCCAGCTTCCCTGAGGTACATGTTTGATGGCATGTCCGATAGGATAACCGTATTTTACAATATTGTCACCTTCATTGAAATCTTGCAGTGTTACTTTGTGTCCGGCTGGAATATCTGTTTTTAAAGTAATCTCCTGTCCGTCAATCTGGATAGTTTCTCCAGCTTTCAGGGGAGTGATAGCGACAGCAACGTTGTCTGCCGGGTTAATTTTTAGATAAGTTGTTTCCATAAATTATATGTTAGTTATTGTTCCTGTTTGCATCTAGGTAGAAATCTATATTCTCTATTGTCAGCAGGTTGATTGGCATATAGTTGCATTCTTTTACTTTTTTCTTTAAGATAAGATGATTGCATAAACTTTCTACGCTGCTGTATCCCTGTAGAGTAGGTTGCTGTGCGATAAGGAAGTCTATCACGCCTTCGCGCAGACAGGCTACATTTCTGGTCAGTAAATCGTAACCTATTAAGTGGAAATCGTGTCTTTTGTGTCTCAATATATATTCTCCAATGATATAGGCTTTCGAGTTGAATGTGATTCCATATGATATACCTGGATGCTTTTGGAAGAAATCATCCAGTATGGCCTCGTCTTCTCCTGGCTGTTTGGCATATAGATTCAATTCCCACATCTTCAAATCAGGATGGTGTTCTTTCATATATGCATAAAATCCTTCCTCACGGTGTAACTGCTGGTTTGAACCTAATCTGCCTTCGTTTATTTGCCGGAAAATAATCAGTTCTTTGCTGTCTTGCATCAGCATTTTTACCATGCGTGCAGCGAAATACCCACTTTGTTTAGCGTGTTGTCCGTAAAAAGCCAGTGGATTCAGATGAGGTATATTCGAATCTATAAATATATAAGGTATATTTAATATCTGAAGCTTGCTTACAATTTGGGTTGTTTCCGTTTCAATTGTCGGAGATAGAATCAAGCCGTCTGGGTTCATTGCCAGCAGGCGGTTGCCGGCGGATACGAAAGAACCGAATTCGTATTGGTCGTAATAATCAATATGTAATGAAATATTAAAATCGGAAAAAGCCTTCATAGCCTGATACATGCCATTTTCTACATCCACCCAATAGTCGCCTTTTGCATGGAGAGGCAATAAACAGGCAAAAATATATTTTTTATTTGACGCCAGTGCGCTGGCATACATGTTGGGTTGGTAGTCAAGTTGCTTAAGGATGTTTTCTACCTTCTTGCGACTTGCTTCCGAAACGCCGGTTCGCCCGTGAAGAACTCTGTCTACTGTCCCGACTGACACTTCCGCCATCTGGGCTATATCTTTTATACGAATACGTTCTACTTGTTTATCCATATCTATATACCTTATTTATATAGGAGGTCTTTCTTAATTGATGAAGAAAAAATTTTTCGATACAAATATATAACTTTTTTTGTTATTTAAAAAATAACTCGTACCTTTGTGTGCGTACACAAAGAGGATATTGTTTATTTAATCTATGAAGACGTGAACATGTGATATCCACTTTGACGGTAAGATTATCAAACTTATTATAAATAGTATAAAATTTATCTACAATGGGAAAAATTGTTACTTTAGGTGAGATCATGTTGAGATTGTCAACTCCGGGAAATACCCGTTTCGTGCAGTCTGATAACTTTGATGTTGTATACGGTGGTGGTGAAGCAAATGTTGCTGTTAGCTGCGCCAATTACGGCCACGATGCATACTTCGTAACAAAGCTGCCGAAGCATGAAATCGGTCAATCAGCAGTAAACGCTTTACGTAAGTATGGTGTTAAGACAGATTTTATTGCTCGTGGTGGTGATCGTGTAGGTATTTATTATTTGGAAACAGGTGCTTCTATGCGTCCTAGCAAGGTTATTTATGACCGTGCTCACTCGGCTATCGCAGAAGCTGATCCGTGTGATTTCGATTTTGATGCTATCATGGAAGGAGCTGACTGGTTCCACTGGTCTGGTATTACTCCAGCCATCTCTGATAAGGCTGCTGAACTTACTAAACTGGCTTGTGAGGCTGCAAAACGCCATGGAGTAACAGTTTCTGTAGACTTGAACTTCCGTAAGAAACTTTGGACAAAAGAAAAAGCTCAGTCTATTATGCGCCCATTGATGCAATATGTAGATGTATGTATCGGTAATGAAGAAGATGCTGAACTTTGTCTTGGCTTTAAACCTGATGCAGACGTTGAAGGTGGTAAAACTGATGCTGAAGGCTACAAAGGTATCTTTACAGCAATGGCTAAGGAATTCGGATTCAAATATGTTATTTCTACATTGCGTGAATCGTTCTCCGCTACTCACAATGGCTGGAAAGCTATGATTTACAACGGTGAAGAATTCTATACTTCTAAGCGTTACGATATCAATCCGATTATTGACCGTGTAGGTGGTGGTGATTCATTCTCTGGTGGTATTATTCACGGATTGTTGACTAAACCTAACCAGGGTGAAGCTTTGGAATTCGCTGTAGCTGCTTCTGCTTTGAAGCATACTATCAATGGTGACTTCAACTTGGTTTCTGTTGAAGAAGTTGAAGCTTTGGCAGGTGGTGATGCTAGCGGACGTGTTCAGAGATAATTTATTCAGTTAAGGAAATATTAGGTTATAAATAAAATGGCAAAATTTGACAAAATCGCGGTGTTGAACAAGATTGGTTCAACAGGTATGGTTCCTGTATTTTATCATAAGGATGCAGAAATCGCAAAAAAAGTAGTTAAGGCTTGTTATGACGGTGGTGTTCGTGCTTTCGAATTTACAAACCGTGGTGACTTTGCTCACGAAGTATTTGCTGAAGTTGTAAAATTTGCAGCAAAAGAATGTCCGGAAATGGCAATGGGAGTAGGTTCAGTTGTTGATCCTGCTACTGCTGCTTTGTACATTCAGCTGGGAGCTAACTTTGTAGTTGGTCCATTGTTCAACCCCGAAATTGCAAAAGTATGTAACCGTCGCCTTGTAGCTTATACTCCGGGTTGCGGAAGCGTATCAGAAGTTGGTTTCGCTCAGGAACTGGGATGTGATTTGTGTAAAATCTTCCCGGGTGATGTTCTTGGTCCGAAGCTGGTAAAAGGTATGCTTGCTCCGATGCCATGGTCTAAGCTGATGGTTACAGGTGGAGTAGAACCTACTCAGGAAAATCTGACTTCTTGGATTAAGGCAGGTGTATTCTGTGTGGGAATGGGTTCTAAATTGTTCCCTAAAGATAAAGTTGCTGCAGAAGACTGGGCTTATGTTACAGAAAAATGTAAGGAAGCTTTAGGATATATTGCAGAAGCTCGTAAGTAATAAAGAACTAAAAGTTCATTTTGTTTAAAGGTGTATAAAGTGAGAAGCATCGCGAAGTGTGAGCGCATACTTTGCGATGCTTTCTCATTTTTTTATGTCTTGTTTTGATAATTAAAGTAATCTTCTTTTTTCAGTAAATGATAACTTTTTTATAGAAAGAGGGTAAGAAGCGGTATCGTTAAAACTGATAGCAGTGTTGTTATAAATGTACCTTGTGCCATGATAGTTTCTCCTTTTTCATATTGTATACAAAATAATGTTCCATAAGAAGCAACGGGCATGGCTGCCAGAATTACATTGATATTGGCAATGGTTGGTTCGACATGGTATAGCCGTGATAGGTATAAAATGAAAAGAGGAATTGCGAACAGGCGTAAGATTGCTGTTATATAGATATTGGACGTACCTAACATTCGGCGGATAGGTATCTGTGCTATGGAAGAGCCAATGATAAGCAGAGCAGAAGGAACGGTCATATTTCCAAGTAAAGTAAGCGGCGTACTGATAACTTTGGGAGGAATCCATCCGGTAGCTACGATCAGGATGGAAAGATACGAGGCTATCATGGCAGGACAATATAATGTATCCCATTTAAATTTCATTTTCCCTTGATCACCCGAAATAAAAAGTGTACCGAAAACAAATATCAGCAAGGTGCTGGGAAAATTAAGAATGCTGGCGTAGAATACAGCATTAGCTCCGAAAATAGAGGCTACAATAGGGTAGCCGATAAATCCTACATTCCCAAAGGCCAGCATAAAACTATAGATACCTCGGTCGGTTGCCTTTATGGGAAGATAGTGTGGCAGCAGAAAGCCGGCGCCTATCAGGATTACATAAGTAGCAAATCCGACAATAAGTAAAGGTATTATAAAATGCTTGTCGGGAAGAGTGTCGCCCATTACCGATGAAAGTATCAGACAGGGACATGCTACATTGATGACAAAAACAGATAATTTGCGGTCGAAATCCGCATCCATCATTTTTTTCTTGCTTATGATATATCCGACGACCACCAGTATGAAGAGGATAATCATTTGCGTTACGATTGCGTTCATATGCTTGTTTGTTTTTTGTGTTTATCTGGTTCTGTGAGAAACCAGGCAAAGTTAAGTATTATTTCTACTCATTGTTTCGCCTGTTTTCTTTTGTTGCTGAAAATAAATTTGGATGAAACCGGAGTAGGACTGTAATCTTGTTTATGTGAATATTAGTTTAAAAAGTTTTCCATATATCTAATTTTCTTATAAATTTGCAACCTAATTTTAGGGCAGATATGTCCTGGTGATAAAAAGAAGCAAGATAAAAACAACATAATTATGAGCAAAAAATTTACTGAGTATTCGCAGCTCAACCTTTCTGAGGTGAACAAGGAAGTGCTGAAGAAATGGGATGAAAATGATGTTTTCTCCCGCAGTATGACAGAACGTGAGGGACATCCGTCTTTCGTATTTTACGAAGGTCCTCCCTCGGCAAATGGTATGCCGGGTATTCACCACGTGATGGCTCGTACCATTAAGGATACATTCTGTCGCTTCAAAACGATGAAAGGTTTTCAGGTTAAACGTAAGGCTGGCTGGGATACCCACGGCTTGCCGGTAGAACTGGGCGTAGAAAAAGCTTTGGGCATTACGAAAGAGGATATCGGTAAAACCATTTCTGTGGCAGAATATAATAAACACTGCCGTACAGATGTCATGAAGTTTACAAAAGAATGGACTGACCTGACTCATAAGATGGGATACTGGGTGGACCTCGAAAATCCATATATTACTTATGATAACCGTTATATCGAAACATTGTGGTGGCTGCTCAAACAGCTTTATGGCAAAGGATTGTTGTATAAAGGCTATACCATTCAGCCATACTCACCTGCCGCAGGTACAGGATTGAGCTCTCATGAGCTGAATCAGCCGGGATGTTATCGTGATGTGAAGGATCTGACTGTAGTAGGTCAGTTCAAGATGAAAAATCCAAAGCCTGAGATGGCAGAGTGGGGCACACCTTATTTCATCGCATGGACAACTACTCCGTGGACATTGCCTTCGAATACAGCTCTGTGTGTGGGCCCGAAGATTGATTATGTAGCTGTACAGACTTACAATGCATATAATGGAGAGAAGATAACCGTAGTGCTTGCAAAGCCGCTGCTTTATGCTCATTTCAATAAAAAAGCAGAAGGCATGGCACTGGAAGATTATAAACCTGGCGACAAGCTGATTCCTTTCAAAGTAGTAGGTGAGTATAAAGGAACAGATCTGGTCGGCATGGAATATGAACAGCTTATTCCGTGGGTGAAACCAGTTGAAACAGCGGAAGACGGAAGTTGGAAAGAAGCTTCTGACAAGGCTTTCCGCGTAATTCCGGGTGACTATGTAACTACCGAAGACGGTACTGGTATCGTACATATTGCTCCTACTTTTGGTGCAGACGACGCTAATGTAGCTCGTGCAGCAGGTATTCCTTCGCTGTTTATGATTAACAAGAAAGGTGAAACACGCCCGATGGTTGATCTGACCGGTAAGTTCTATCTGATGGATGAACTGGACGAAACATTTGTAAACGAATGTATCGATGTGGAAAAATACAAGGAATATCAGGGACGCTGGGTGAAGAATGCATACAATCCTCAGTTTACTGTGGATGGCAAGTATGATGAAAAAGCTGCTCAGGCTGCTGAATCACTTGATGTATATATTTGCATGATGCTGAAACAATCTGGACTTGCATTCAAGATGGAGAAGCATGTGCACAATTACCCACACTGCTGGCGTACTGATAAGCCGGTGCTTTATTATCCACTCGACAGCTGGTTTATCCGTTCTACTGCAGCCAAAGACCGCATGATAGAATTAAACAAAACTATCAACTGGAAACCGGAATCTACTGGAACAGGACGTTTCGGTAAATGGCTGGAAAACTTGAATGACTGGAACTTGAGCCGTTCTCGTTATTGGGGAACTCCGCTTCCTATCTGGCGCAGTGAAGAAGGAGAAGAACTTTGTATTGGTTCGGTAGAAGAACTCTACAATGAAATCGAAAAATCTGTTGCTGCCGGATTTATGGCAGAGAATCCTTATAAGAAACTTGGTTTCGTTCCGGGTGAGTATAGTAAGGAAAACTATGATAAGATTGATTTGCATCGTCCGTATGTAGATGACATCGTATTGGTTTCTGCCAGTGGCAAGCCGATGAAGCGTGAAAGCGATTTGATAGACGTTTGGTTCGATTCAGGTGCAATGCCTTATGCTCAGTTGCATTATCCGTTCGAAAACAAGGAAATCGTTGATAACCGTTCTTATTATCCTGCCGACTTTATCGCTGAAGGTGTGGACCAAACTCGTGGGTGGTTCTTTACTCTGCATGCTATCGCTACGATGGTATTCGACAGCGTGGCTTACAAGAATGTAATCTCTAATGGTCTTGTGCTCGATAAGAATGGAAACAAGATGTCCAAACGTTTGGGTAATGCTGTCGATCCGTTCGGTGCTATCGAAAAATTCGGTTCAGATCCGTTGCGTTGGTATATGATAACCAACTCATCACCATGGGATAACTTGAAATTCGATACAGATGGAGTAGACGAAGTGCGTCGTAAGTTCTTTGGTACATTGTATAATACATATTCGTTCTTTGCATTGTATGCAAATGTTGACGGATTTACATATGCAGAAGCTGATGTTCCGGTTGCTGAACGTCCAGAAATCGATCGTTGGATATTGTCTTTACTCAATTCTTTGATTAAGGATGTAGATGCTTGCTATAACGATTACGAACCGACTAAGGCTGGCCGTTTGATTACTGACTTCGTAAACGACAATTTGAGTAACTGGTATGTTCGTTTGAACCGTAAACGTTTCTGGGGAAGCAGTATGTCGGCTGACAAGCTTTCTGCTTACCAGACTCTTTATACCTGTCTGGAAACTGTTGCCAAATTGATGGCGCCGATTGCTCCGTTCTATGCAGACCGTTTGTATATGGACTTAATTAGTGTGACAGGACGTGATAATGTCGTTTCTGTACACCTTGCTAACTTCCCGGTTGCAGACGAGAGCCTGATTAATACAGAACTTGAGGCACGTATGCAGATGGCACAAGATGTAACATCTATGGTATTGGCTTTGCGTCGTAAAGTGAATATCAAGGTTCGTCAGCCGCTGCAATGTATTATGATCCCGGTAGTTGATGAAGATCAGAAGCGTCATATCGAAGCTGTGAAGGATCTTATCATGAGCGAGGTGAACGTGAAAGAAGTTCGCTTTGTAGAAGGTGCTTCAGGAGTATTGGTGAAGAAGGTAAAATGTGACTTCAAGAAACTTGGTCCGAAATTTGGTAAACAGATGAAAGCTGTGGCAGCTGCTGTTTCTGAAATGAGCCAGGAGGCTATTGCCGAACTTGAAAAGAACGGTAAGTATACATTCCAGCTCGATGGTGGAGAAGCAGTTGTAGAAGCTACTGATGTAGAAATATTCAGTGAAGATATACCAGGTTGGTTGGTTGCCAATGAAGGTAAGCTGACTGTGGCTTTGGAAGTAACTGTTACAGAAGAGTTGAAGCGTGAAGGTATTGCCCGTGAACTGGTGAACAGAATTCAGAATATACGTAAAAGTAGTGGTTTTGAAATAACTGATAAGATAAATATTGTCTTATCTAAAAATCCTGACACGGATGGTGCTGTAAACGAATATAATACTTATATTTGTAACCAAGTATTGGCAAATTCACTGACACTGGCTGATGAAGTTGCTGATGGAACAGAACTGAATTTCGATGACTTCTCACTTTATGTGAAAGTTACAAAATTGTGATATTGAACTAATAAGAATGTAATGCGCTACGCTACTTGCTAAAGAAAATTCTTTTTCGGAAGTGACAAGCGCAGCGGATTACATATCTTAGACTATTATTAACTTTTAAATACTTAATCTTATGGCTGAAAAAACGAGATACTCTGACGCTGAACTCGAGGAGTTCCGTGCCATTATCATGGAAAAACTTCAGCTCGCAGAACGCGACTATGAAAAACTGAAGAGCAGTATAATGAATACCGACGGTAATGATACTGATGATACATCACCTACTTACAAGGTTTTGGAAGAAGGAGCCAATACATTATCGAAGGAAGAAACAACTCGTCTGGCTGCTCGCCAACTGAAGTTTATTCAAAACCTGCGTGCAGCTTTGGTGCGCATTGAGAACAAAACTTACGGTATCTGTCGTGAAACAGGAAAACTTATTCCGGCAGAAAGACTCCGTGCTGTACCTCATGCTACACTAAGTATCGAAGCAAAGCAGCAGGGCAAGAAATAATTTGATGATAGATTTGTCATTCAGACAGGTAAAATGAGTGGAGAGAGACCATATTATGCCTGTCTGAGTGACAAATATGTTAATGTATATAGGTATTTATGAAGAAATTTTTGACACAAGGACGCCTGGCGGCTTTGATAGTTTTTGCGGTTTTGCTGATTGATCAGGTAATAAAGATATGGATAAAAACTCATATGTATCTGCATGAGAATATCCATGTAACTGACTGGTTTTATATATACTTTACGGAAAACAACGGAATGGCTTTCGGCATGGAAGTACTGCCGAAATTGTTTCTTACTTTATTCCGTATCGTGGCTGTCGTATTAATTACCTGGTATCTGCATAAAATTACGACTCAGAAGGAGAAGCTGAAAACCGGTTACGTCGTGTGTCTGGCATTTATTCTTGCAGGGGCAATAGGTAATATCATCGACTGTGTTTGTTATGGTGAAATATTCAGTGAGAGCACTCATTATCAGATTGCGTCATGGGTTCCTGTAGGGCAAGGTTACGCCGACTGGCTTCATGGCAGAGTGGTGGATATGTTTTACTTCCCTATCATTGATACTCACTGGCCGGAATGGATGCCTTTCTGGGGAGGAGAACGTTTCATATTCTTTAGCCCGATCTTTAATTTTGCCGATGCAGCAATTAGTTGTGGCATTATCAGCTTGCTTATTTTTTATAGCAGTTATCTGGGCAATGGTACTCATCCTAAAGACTCCAAAGAAATAAAACAATGAAAAAACAAGCTAGTTGGTTGTTAGTTGCTGCTTTTCTGTCAGGTATGGCAGGTTGTGGCAAGAAGATTCCGGAAGATATTATCCAGCCGGATGCAATGGAAAGTCTGCTGTACGATTATCATTTAGCTTCTACGATGAGTAGCTCTGTTTCGTATACGGAAAACTACAAAAAAGACGCTTATTTTAAGTATGTTTTTCAGAAGCATCATGTGACGGAAGAGGAGTTTGACTCGTCTATGGTGTGGTATACTCGTAATAGTGACCAGCTGGCAACGATTTATCAAAACCTGCAAAAGCGTTTTGAAAATGAAGAGAAACATATGAAGGTGCAGGTAGCTAAACGTGATAACCAGATTGATGTTTCTATGTCGGGAGATACAGTAGATGTATGGCAAGACCGGACATTATATTGGCTTTCTGCTTCAGTTCTGACAAATAAACTGATGTTTGATTTGAAAGCTGACACAACCTTCAAGCCGCACGATGCAATGGAGCTGACTGCTGATTTTCATTTTATGCCGGAAAATGGACGTCCTTCTGGAAAAGCTGTAATGGCATTGAACTTTTACTTTGACAATGATAGTGTGCAAGGGCTGACTCGTATAGTATCTAGTTCAGGTAAACAGCGTTTGTATGTCCGCGCCGATTCTGCTCTCACCATTCGTAGTATCAGTGGGTTTGTATATTACACAGATGAGAAAAATCCTAAGAGTAGTGTGCTGATTGACGATATTCATCTGACCCGTTATCATAATATGGAGAAAGAACAAGAGCTGGTTGCCGATACTATTCAAAAAGTTGACCTTCCGGATACAGAGAGCAAGAAGGTAAGACTTCAGGAGAAAGCAATCATGCAGCCCATGAGAAAAATTGAAAATCGGAAATGAAACGTTTTGCTACGCACAGAGTATATAGCTTGCTTACAGCCGAAATAAAATCTTCCCAAGTTTTAGAGCTTGAAGAAGATGGAAGAGTAAGCAAGCTTTATCCGTTTACGGAAGAAATCTCTGCTACCGAATGGCTTCCCGGATTGGTCGTACTTTCTCCTTGTCCGATATGGAAAAATCCGGAAGAGAATTTTTCTGAATTCAAAATGCGTATAAGCAAAATTCCTGTTTGTGAAGCTGCTCTCCGTGCATACTGGATATATCCGTTTAATGTTTCTTTAATGGAATTTGCCGGAAATAGTCGTATTACGTTATTAAAGTGAGGATGACCACGCAGTTCTTCTCCTGAATTCAGCGCAGACAATGGCAGTAGCTACTGCAACATTCAATGATTCACTTGTTTCACATCCTTGCGGGTAATTGGGAATGAGTATGCGGTGAGTAATCATTTCTGCTATTTGTTTGCTTATGCCATTGCCTTCATTCCCCATGATGATAATTCCATTGGCAGGTAATTCTTGGGTATATATATTTTCTCCATCAAGAAATGTTCCAAAAATAGGGGTATTCTTTTGAGAAGCACTTTTTAAAAAATCAGGTAAATTGCAATAATGCAATTTGACACGTGCTATTGCTCCCATTGTAGCTTGTATGGTTTTAGGATTGTATACATCAGCAGTTCCGGAAGAACAGAAGATATGCTCTATTCCAAACCAGTCGGCAATGCGGATGATTGTTCCTAAATTTCCGGGATCTTGTACATCATCTAAGACCAAACATAAAGATTGTTCTGTTACGTTTGCATCGAATTCGTAATGAGGTTGCTCGAAAACGGCAAGAACTTCCTGCGGGGTTTTTAGCAGACTGGCTCGTGAAAGTTCTTCATGAGTAACTTCTATTATTTCGGCTGCTTGCAGATGGGGATGACTTTGCAGCCATTCTTTGGTAGCAACCAGCAACTGGCATGAAAAGTGGTTGATTAAATCGTTTACTAACTTGTTCCCTTCTGCCAGAAAGGCATGTTCTTCTTTCCGGTTCTTTTTTAATTCCAGCGAACGGATATATTTAATTTTATTTTTACTTAGCATGGGTATTTGTGTATAAAATAACAAATATTCACTGACAAAGCTAAGAAGATATTTTTAATTATCCGAAAGAAAAACTGGGAAAATATGAAAAATCCCTTCTGTAGCTTCCTGAACGCATATTTCAAATAAAAATTGAATTTAAGGTTCTTTATTATCCGTGGATTTATCCTATTTTTGTGGACATAAGTTTTACGATTGTTTTACGAAAATATGGCTACATTCAAGGTCGTTGTTTTTCCTCACCAGAAAAGAGAGGATGGAACATATAATGTAAAGATACGTGTTACCCAGGACAGAAAATCAAAATACATACGGACATCACAATATGTTTCTTCTTCTGATATCACAAAGAAGAAAGAGGGTGGTGTTGAGAAAATCAGAATCAAGAATCAGGCGGTTATCGACCTGATGGATGAACTGATTTTATCTTATCGTAGAAAACTGGCCAAGGCCGGTGTGTGTGCTGAAAAGTGGAATATTGATCAGGTAGTAAGTTATATTCAAGAAGACGAAGTCTTTTCCCTTGATATAATTGCATACGGAAGGAAATGTGCTGATGATATGGAGCGGAATGGCCGTGAGGGAAGTGCACATACCTATCGCGTGGCGATGAACGCATTGGAGAGATTTGCTAGTGGTAGTCTTGATGTTAATATGGTCACTGTATCATTCCTAAAAAACTATGAAAGATTTCTGAGAAGTGAACCGTCCATGAGAGGTATGAATAAAAGCAGCTCTCCATTGTTATCTAAAGGTCAGACGAAAAAGAATAATGCCATAAAGTTGTACATGACTGTCCTCAAAGCTGTGTTCAATCAGGCAAAGTATGAGTATAATGATGACGAAGCCGGACTGATACGAATACCTCTTTCTCCTTTTAATAGATATACCATGAATATTCAGACTGCTTCCCGTGTCCTCACCGTCGAGCAGATTCAGGAGATTATAGACCTTCCATACTTCCGGAATGGGAGCCCATACTATCAGTTGAATATGGCGAAAGACGTGTTTCTTTTATCATTCGCACTCATGGGGATAAATTCTGCTGATATGTATGATCTCATTGGCTTCGAGGATGGGATTATATCCTATGAGCGGAAAAAAACGAAAGGAAGGCGGAAGGATAATGCTTTCATACAGGTAAAAGTGGAGCCTGAGATCGCTTCTTTATTTGATAGATATAAGGGGAAAGACCGTGTGTTCTCATTTTCTGAGAAGTATGTGTCGGCCGATGATTTCAACAAGGCGATAAATTTGGGTTTGAAGAAGGTGGGGCAGACGATTGGTGTACCTGACTTGAATTTCTATTATGCTCGGCACTCAATGGCATCCATTTGTGCCAACAGATTAGGAATAGATATTGCACGTGTGGATGAAATGCTTAATCATAGTGATCCGAAATTGGCTCTTGCAAGGGTTTATATTGAAAAGGACTTTAAGCCCTTGTGGGAAGCAAACCGGAAACTCATAGATTTATTTGATTGGAGTTTCTATACAAAAGAAAAGCCGGAGGATTGACCTTCGGCTATGCTTGAACTTGTATTAGGTATTTTCTAAATTCTTATCATATATCTTCTATCTTATATCTGTCTAAGAACATTTGTTTGATTTTATTTTTTTCTTCTTCAGTATCAATGTTAGGTTGCTTTTTGACTAATAAATATGAACTAATTTCTTTGAATTGATAGTGTTCGAATGAATCTGTTCCAATGATTTTTGTGGCTAAAGCTCTATATACCCTAAATCGTTGTGTTTCTGATTCGTTCTCTATTTTTTTATTTATGTCAATAGTTCGGGCTCCATTGACTATATATGAATACTCAGGAAAATCCTCCATTAGTTTTGGGATTATTGAAGCGCATGTATAAAAGATTCGTAATGCGCTTATATAATCGTATACACCTAGTATCCGGTTGTATTTATTATCTAATTTTTTATCCCTTGCGGCATAAAATTTAATTGCAAAAACTTTATCATGTGCTTCTGCTCGGATGATATATTTTAATCTTTGACAAGTTGGTATAGGATCTGTATAGAAACGGTAGACTCTACAAAAATTAAAAGCGTCACGTGAGGTCGGTGACGCTTTCTGTATGAATTTAATATCGTATGCTTGAACTTTTTCTAGCATGATTGATTATGGTATTAACAATTTCGTAGTATAAGTAAAGAAACAATAATTATGGCGATTAACTTTTTCTCCTTCTCCTACTATTTCTTTTAGAGAGCGTCGTTTCTCTTCAGACATACTTTTCCATCCTAATCTTTCACCTTTGCTCCGTACTGTATGAATCGGTCGAGTATTTCTGCTTACATCAATATTTTTTACACTTCCCATAATTGTTTGTATATATGTCTTTTGCAAAGATACTAAACAATAAACATTAAACAATAAGAGCAGTAAATTATATAAGCAAAAACATTGATTTTTAACATTTAGATTTAATTTATTCCTATATTTTCCAGCACTTCATCAATGAACATGGAACGGTAGTGCGGGCATTCCAGTACTCCCTTCTGCTTTGCCTCCCGATAGACTTTAGAAAACAGCTTGGCTTTGTCGTGATCGGTTACTGGTATCTCCTCGATGGGGGTTGTTAGGAACCGGCATCCCCAGCCTTTGCAGGTCGGTGAGAGTTGGCAATGGTATTCTGACATCTTGGATAAGGCACAATTATTCACTTGCTCTGTCTGGATCATCATCTTTTTTTTCTATTGCTTCTTTTATTAAATCTTTTACTTTCTTTAAATCCTCGTCTTCTATATCTTCTTGGTAAATTATGCTTTTCATATCCTTATCAAATATGTAAATATAATTTCCAATGGTTGAATTTCCACCTTTTGTTTTGCATCTGAACTTATGAGTAACCTTCCATCCGTTGAATGATTTATTGTTATTTTTTGATAATGATTTTATGGTGTCTGATTCTGCCTTTATCATTTCTAGATACAATTCTGCTTCATTCATATACTTATTAAAGTCCTCTTTTGCTTCATTGTACTTTGCCACGCTATATGAAGTGTATAAATCTCCCCATATATCCATTGTTGATTTTGCATCTTTAACTTTTTCAAGAGATTCATTTGCGCTTTTCAAAATTGCTGCTATCATATATCCATGTTTTAAAACGGCAGTATCTGTATATATAGAATAAAATGAACTGTCTACTTTGGTTTCAATAGGTTCATAACTATTGAAATCATATAAAGTTTTAAACATTTCTTTCTTAATAGCTTCTTGAGCTTTTTCTTCTTTTGATTTGCATCCAACTAAGAATATAGATGTAGTGACTAATAATAACAATAATTTTTTCATAGTTTATCCTATTTTATTTGATTTCTGTAAATTACATTTCTGACATAATAACTGCAAGTTCTCCACGCTTGTATCACCACCTTTGGAAAATGGGATGATGTGGTCCAAATGTAGGTTTTCAGTTGAGCCACAATAAACGCATCTTCCTCCGTCTCTTCTCCAGACAGCATCGACCACTTCTTTTGGAATCGGCGGTCGCTTGTTTGCTTCTGGGAATATTTCCCCTTCATCCATGAGTTCCTGTAACGCTATTTTCTCAAGGTCTTGTTTGCGCTTTTTTCTAAGTAATTTTTCTTTGATTTCTTCTATCTTTTCGCGTTCATGTAGTGCTTCAGCTTCTAACCTTTGTTGCTCCATTTTATTTTCATATTGGGAAATTGCTTCTGGTGAATAATCTATTTCTAGAACATCAGAGAAATCCTCAACTTGTTTTTGTGAGCTTTTATATGTATAATCATAGATTGGTGCAAGTATATGGACTATACACTTTTCTACAGGGTATTTGATAAATGCTGATCCATGAAACGTTGTTTGTATATATATGGGAGAAGATGAGTTCTCATCATGCAAAAAAACATCTGGTTTATTCCCTATATACGTGATATATGGGGCGTAATTATCCTTGTCTGTCCTGAAATGTTTAAATTTGAGAACTTGCTTGTATTCGTTTATTGTTACCCATTCAAACATTGCAGGGAATAAGTTGGGATTATCTTTAATACCTATGCACCATTTATCCTTGAATCCTTTATAAGCAATATTCTCAATTTCCTCAAATGTGTAGTATTTCTTTTGGGGAACAGGATCTTCTTTTATAGCTTTCTTTGAGCCGAATATGTTGAAAAAGCTCATCTTCTTCTTGGTCTTTGTAGTTCTATCACATTAAATATCTGCTTGACGTCGGCAAGGTTGATTACCTTATCCGGGTACATTGAGTTCAACGAATGAATTGTTATGGTGTGGTTGTCTACATCATGGTCAATGATTCGTTTTACAAGAATCCCCTCGGTGTGAACGATGACGAAGTCCCATTTACGGAAGTGAAGTTTGCTGCTTACCCAAAGGTGTGGTTGTATTTCCCGACACAACAAGCGATCACCTTCCAATATTGAATCTTCTGTTCCGTCATTCATGCTGTCACCTTTAACCTCAAAGGCTACGTAATGTCCTAAGGCTTCATGGTCTACTATATATGGTATAGTAGGGAGGCTGTCCATATATGCTGCATCGGCATAACCAGCCAGATAGCCTGCTTGTGCGTATTGGCTCACTAGTGGTACTCGTAATATAATAGGTTCATCAATGGGGGATGCTTCGTTTTCTTTTGGTAGTTTATTGTCATAATAACCGTTTAACATGCTACCTTCTCCGGTTAATAACCATGTTGGATTTACTCCTGGTATTTTGTAGGTAATTTTATCAATGACAGATCTTCCAATACCTCTACGTCCACTAACCCATCCACTTGTTGTAGCAGTTTTTTCACCCATGAAATTAGCAAACTCAGTGTTATTGTCGTGGAAAAAATGTTTCCGTATTTCTCTTATTCGTTCGTATACCTCCATAATAAGCTATTTTGCTAACATAAATTAGCATAAGTGTTAATTATTACTCATTATTAGCATAAATGCTTATTGATAATTTGCAATATTAGCAAAACTGCTTATATTTGCAACATCAAACAATAAACAATAAACAAAGGAACAGAAAAAACCTGAGAGAAGCAAACGAAAGTGATAACTAAAAATAGGTAACGCCATGAAAAAGTTCGATTTACATAAGATAATGAGTAACGCACACAAGCTATACAAAAACGCTAGAGCTAAGTATTCAACTTTTGCATCAGCCTTGAAAAAAGCATGGAGCATGGCTAAGTTCGAAGTGAAGGTAGCAGCCGAAAGAGTTGTTTTGGAAGCCGAGCGAAAGGCGGAAGAAGCACGCAAGGCTAAAGCCAGATTTGAAGCTGCTATGAATAAGCCTAAAGCTATTGAATATTACGATTGGGGAAACCTTACAGCATCAGACATCTATCCAGACAATAACAGCGGTTATCTGGGTTCCAAATATTGCGGAGATTAATCAGGATAACATATTTCCCTATCCGGCCAGTAGAGCCTACCCTTTGATGCGGAGATAGGGAGCTATAAGGAGTGACTGCCCTAAGCAGTCCGTTCCAGAAAGCGATACTGGCGCATACCCTCATTACCAGCATAGAGGACGCGAGGATTCAAGGGTCGAAGCAAGCAGCCGTAAGGTCGATGCAAGCAGCCTGGCTAAATAATGGCAAATGTCCCGAACGGTCATGCAGTGAAGAATAGTAGCTGATAACTCCGGTGGGAAGAGCAGAGAGAGCTTATCGGGGCACGAATCAAAAAATAATCACATGAGAATACTACTTGCTTTATGTGCATTATCAGTGGTGGTGATGCACTTCAATCAAGACCTTTCACCTATGTATTGGGTTGGTCTTACCGGATTTACATTCACAAGTATATTAATTGCAAAAAGATTAGATGATGAACGAGCTGCAAGAAACAATAAAAAGCATCTGTGATGACTTCGCAGATATCAGTGCGATACTAGCAGCCCGTTCTCGTGAGCTTGACAGAAGGGTTGCTTTTGATGAAGAGATAAGTGAACAGATTAATTCAATATTAAAATCAAGTAAAGATGAAAAAAGGAGATAAGGTTAAGACATGGATTTCAACACAGATTGGAACTGTCAAAAAGGTATTAGGCAATGGTAGGGTTGTAGTTGTATTCAAAGGTTCTAAGGTAGAATATGAGCTTGATCCTGCTATGGTGAAATTGGTATAGTCATACTTTTTTAATAGTGAATGGGTAAGTGCCGGGCTGTGAGGTTCGGCATTTTTTATTGGCAGATAGTTCAGGCGGTAGAACACCATGTATGGGTTAGCATGGAAGTCACGGGTTCAAGTCCCGTTCTGTCAGCAAACAATCAAAATAGCATAAAGATATGGTAAAAGTAACAGAAAACTGGACATCGACCTTACGAGGAATGAAGGTCGACCAAATCGTGATATTCCCCATTACATCAATTTCATCAATCAACACGACCATTTCCAGATTGCGTCTGGAGATGTGCCAAGAAGGTGCTGATTGGAAACGGGTAGGAGAGATAGACCGCAAAAAGGGGGAGTTTCAGGTAAAACGTGTGTCATGAATACCTTATCGGAACGTGAGCACCTTGTTGCAGAACAGTATTGCAAAGGCATGGCTGATAAAGAGGTAGCGGACACGTTAGGACGGTCTGAATGGACGATAAAGGCGCAGAAGCGTGACATATACCGGAAGCTGGGGATAAGCAAAGATACGGAACTGGTATTGTATATGCTTTGCGAAAAGCTGAAAATAAACTTCGATTTGAAAGAGTTGCGAAAGCATGGTCTGGAATTATTCTTTTCTGTCCTTTTCCTTGTAATGGCAGTTATGGATTTCCAGATTGATATGCGAAGATGCACTCAGATGCAGGCAAGAGCAAGAGTAACCAGAGTAATAAGGAGGAGAGCAGATGGAGATTGATGCATGGCAGTTAAAGATAATTATTCGTGAAACCGCAAAGGAAGCGGTGGAGGAGTATATCAGACGCAACGATCCTACTTCTGATGAAATAACCTACTCCAAGGCATGTCGCAAATACGGAGAAGGATGGCTTGATCATCAGATAGCCATTGGAGCTGCAAAATGGATTCGTAAGGGAGTTTATCAGAATTCTCCGAAAATATTTTCCATAAAGCAGTTGGATGACCTGAAATATGGTCCGTCAGCACAACTAAAAGCAGCTATCGGATAAAATAACCTTGAAAGGTCTGGCCGCCTTTCAAGACAAAAAGATAAATCAATATTAACCACTTAATTTTTTTTGATTATGGGACTTATTAAGAAACCAAATGAATTGCAGGTAAAGAAAACCTTGTCAGCACTTATTTACGGACAGCCAGGTATGGGAAAGACTACGCTAGCCTTATCAGCACCGCATCCGCTACTTTTGGACTTTGACGGTGGAGTACACCGTGTGAACGCTGCCCACCGTGTGGATACGGTACAGATAACGAAATGGGAAGAAGTGGATGAAGTGATGCAATCGCCTGAGATTGCCGATTACGCTACGTTCGTGATTGATACCGCTGGAAAGATGCTTTCCTTCATGGACAAGTATATCATGCAGAACAATCCGAAGATGCGTAAGGCGGATGGTACTCTTTCCCTGCAGGGCTACGGAGTACGAAAGAACATGTTTATCAACTTTGTCAATCAGGTATCACTTATGGGAAAATCGGTGATATTCGTTGCGCATGAACGTGAGGAAAAGAACGGTGAGGAAAAGCAGATACGTCCGGAAATCGGTGGCTCATCTGCCGGTGACCTGATTAAGGAGCTGGATTTGGTCGGTTACATGGAAGCTATCGGAAAGAAGCGTACCATTTCCTTCAATCCTTGCGAGAAGTTCTACGGAAAGAACACCTGCAATCTTCCTGAACGCATGGAGATTCCAATCATTATCAATGACAAGGGTGATGTGACCGGAGAGAACAATTTCATGACGAACGTCATTAAGTCCTATTCCGCATATCAGTCCAAACAGACGGAGCTTTCCAATGAATATGAGGAACTCATGGAAGTTATAAAGGAAAATGTGGAAATGATTACGGATGCTGTTTCAGCTAATGAAGCTGTAAAAGCAATGCAGAACCTTAACCATATATTTGATTCTGCCTTGCAGGCAAAGGATTTGATTTCCAGAAAGTGCAAGGAACTGGGTTTGAAGTTTGACAAAATCAAGAAGGAATATGCAGCAGCCTAAGTACAGAATGTATCCGTCACTCTTGGATAAGTTCGAAGCTTATCTGAGGGCGGATGAAGAGGTGGAGAGCTTCTTCAACATAGACAATGAAACCGGAGAGTACAAACGCTCTCCGGAAGAAGTTGAAGAGGAACTGAAACAGTCCCTGATTGACGCGATTAACCGTGTACCATTTGCTAGCGAAGCAGCCGATAAAGGTACAGCTTTCAATGCGCTTATTGATATGGCTGTACATAATGAGCCTCATGTGCCAACAGAGCGGGCACCGTATTCCATTATCGGAGACAGGGAAACGAATACCGTTCAGGTAACTTTCCCGGCTACGGAGCTGGCACCCATGCGAAACTTCCTCTTTGACCGCGCCTGGGTTATTGATCAGGCTAAGTATTTCAATGGGGCTGTAAGCCAGTTGTATGTATCTGCAATTCTGCCCACCCGATACGGTGATGTGGAGCTTTACGGATTCATTGACGAGTTAAAGCGTGATGTGGTATATGACATCAAAACTACAAGCAGTTACAGCTTCGGAAAGTACGAACACGGATGGCAGCGACATGTATATCCTTACTGCCTGATAGCTTCAGGAGAAATGCAAAGCGTGAGCGCATTTGAATATACGGCCTTTGCTCTGAAAGGCGGTACCAGCCGCACTCCGCTCATTTCTGGGACACGTTATCCAGAATACTATACCTACAATCACGAACAGACTGTGAAACAGCTCACGCAGCACGTGGAGCGTTTCATCGAGTTCCTGGAAGCTAATAGAAATTTGATAACCGATAAAAAGATTTTTGCAGAAGAATGAGTCAGACAGCTATTCTGGTGAAGGAAAAGGGAGTAGTAAGGATTGACAAGCCTTTCGACTTCATGTGCAGCCAGCTTCGAAACGGACGCTATAAAGTTACCATTGAACGGTATACGGAACCACGTACTATCAGTCAGAACGCTTTAATGTGGCTTTGGTTTACCTGCATCGAACAGGAAACCGGAACAGACAAGCAGGATGTGCATGACTACTATTGTAACCTTTTTCTTCGCAGGATGGCTGTAATCAACGGAAAGGAAACGGTTATTGCCGGAAGTACGTCACGGCTGAACACTTTACAGATGACGGATTTCCTGAATAAGGTAAAAGCGGATGCTGCAACCGAACTGGGAATATCGCTTCCTCTTCCCGATGACTTGTATTATCAGGAGTTTATTAACGAATATAAATACAGGAGATAAGGACATGAATATAACAAAAGCGAAAGTGACGAAGGATAATACCCTCGTTGCTACTTATACGGATGAAACGGGTACTGTTACGGTTGAGGGCAAGAACCTCGTGACAAACGACCTGATTAATGCTTTCAAGGCGCTAGTTCCTCATATGGCTTTCCTTTGCGAACAGAAGGAGGCGGATGGAAAGAAATTTCTGGAAGATATGCCGAATAATATAGACAGCATCCTCGAGGTGACCGGATATACGGTAGGAGGTGACGGAGACAGCAGGGGAGTAACACTTACCGGAAAACGGTTTCTGAAAAGCAACAAGGTGCTGAACCTGAATGCACCCTTTACCAAGTTTGCAGATGAAAATGAGGACTATACGTTTCAGTTTGAGCTGGAGCAGGCCATAGAGTCATGCTGCTATGAAGTGAATGAGTATATCTTCAATAAAAAATGGAAGGTTGTGCAGCAGGAACTTCCGTTTGAGGAACAGGCAGCAGCAGATGTTCAGGCAGACGAAATACCGGAAGCTCAGACGGAAGCTCCTGCCAATCCGGATATTGAGGCTTTTCAGAAGATAATGGATAACTCGAAAGTGACGATAGAGGTAAATGGAAAGCAAATTAAACCCCGTCGTTCCCATCGTTCTAAAACAACTCAGTTAGCATCATAAGATTATGTTGTACCCATTTTGTGTAACGCAAACCCCGAACTGCTATAAAATAGCATTTCCCTATCATCCCACTCTGAAAGACTTAGTACATCGGATTCCGAGTGTTGCTAAGAATCCGAAAGCTGCTTACATTCCTGATGAAAGGGCTTGGAAAGTTTCTCTTGAAGATAAGTGGTATGTAGATAAAATGGGAGAGTGGGCTGTGTCGGCAAGGATATGCAGCCGTGTGCAACGGTCTGTATCAACTAAGTTCGTAAATGATTATACGATACCTGATTTGCCGAAACTAACGGTTCCACATGGACTTCTTCTGGAACCATACGAGTATCAGAAGGAAGGCATCGCCTACGCTTTGCAGCATAAGCGGTGTATCTTCGGGGATCAGCCGGGATTGGGAAAGACATTACAGGCGATAGGCACGGTTACGATAGCAAAGGCGTATCCGTGCCTTGTTGTTTGTCCGGCAGCTTTAAAGATAAACTGGCAGAGAGAGTTCAAGAAGTTTGCTGGAAAGCAGGCGATCATTCTTGATGACAAGAACAAGTCAAGTTGGCAACGGTTCTACGAACAGAAAAAGGCGGATGGTACGGCCTTGTGCGACATCTTCATAACAAACTATGAAAGCTTGAAGAAGTTCTTTGTACAGGGAATAAAAGATGATGCACGCTTTACCATGCGTTCCATCACGTTCGACCCGCGTATCTCACTTTTCAAGTCGGTAGTGATAGACGAGAGCCACAAGTGCAAGTCCAGCAAGACACAGCAGAGCAAGTTCCTTGAAGGAATATGCAAGGGTAAGGAGTACGTGCTGGAGCTTACGGGTACTCCGGTAGTGAACAACAATACCGACCTTATCCAGCAGTTGAAGATTATGGGACGTCTTGAAGATTTTGGGGGATATAAAAACTTCATAGAAAAGTTTTGTGCCGGACCGAAGCAAAGCTCTAATGTGAAGGAGCTTAACTGGAGATTATCAACGACTTGTTTCTTTCGAAGAGAGAAAGCAAAGGTTCTAACGCAGCTTCCAGATAAGTCACGGCAGTATATTGAGGTAGACATAACTAACAGAAAAGAATATGACAAGGCAGAAGCCGACCTTATTCAGTATCTCCGCACTTATAAGAATGCTGATGATGAAAAGATTCAGAAGGCTCTGAGAGGTGAAGTCATGGTGAAGATGGGAATCCTGAAATCCATATCAGCAAGGGGTAAGATTAAGGTATTCTCTGAGTTCATCCATGATGTAATAGATGGAGGTGAAAAGCTGATTGTATTTGCTTACCTCAAGGAGGTTGTGATGGAGCTGAAGAACCATTTTCCCGATGCCGTTACCGTGACGGGTGATGATAATGCAGTTCAGAAACAGAATGCAGTGGACCGTTTCCAAAATGATCCGGAATGTAAGCTGATAATTCTGAACTATAAGTCAGGAGGTACGGGATTGACGCTTACAGCTTCCAGTCGTGTAGCATTTATCGAGTTCCCTTGGACGTTCTCAGACTGTGAGCAAGCGGAGGACAGAGCACACCGTAACGGTCAGAAGAACAACGTGAACTGCTACTACTATTTAGGAAAAGATACGATTGACCGCTATATGTATGATGTGATCCAAACCAAGAAGAACATCGCCAACGGTGTGACCGGAACGGATGATGTGGTTAAGGAGAGCGTAGTAGATATGGCTATGAACTTATTCAGTCAGAAGTTATGAGAACAATACTACAATCATTGAAAGAAAAAGTTGATAGTGGAAAGATTACTCTCAGAGAAGCTGCTGTCAGGTTGCATAAGGTCGGATGGACAAATTTTATAGATGAAGAAGCTACAAGAAAGTTGCTTAAACTGTAATAATATGAGAAAGCAGACTATACCGCTATCAGAAAGTCAGATTCAGCATGATTGCCTGACATGGTTCAGGCTTCAGTACCCGAGTCTGGCTTTGCTTCTCTTTGCAGTTCCGAACGGTGGTCGAAGGGATGCAAAGACCGGAGCACGAATGAAGTATGAGGGAGTGGTAAGGGGTGTTGCTGACTTGATACTCCTTATACCCAAAAAAGGATATGCTTCCCTCTGTATTGAAATGAAGACGCCGAAAGGTGTACAGAGTGACGGACAAAAAGAATGGCAGAGAGAAGCTGAGAAATACCGAAATCGGTATGTCGTATGCCGTTCCCTTCCTGAATTTATGAAAGAAGTAAACGAATATCTGTTATGACCTACATAGAACTAATCAATAACTTTTGGTTTCTCGATGAAGACTGGCAATTTACCTGCTGTGAAACGAGGCTTTATTTTTACTTGTTGAAAACAGCGAATCGTTTAGGCTGGGTGGATAGCTGGACACGTAGCGATACTAAGGTAGCGTCTGACGTGGGAGTGTCGGTTAATTCGATGAAAACCGCAAGAAACAGATTGGTTCAAGCAGGCTTGATAACATTCAAAGCTGGTGGAAATGGACAACGGGATAAAACGAAATATCAAGTTGTATGTGAATTTAGGTGTCAAAATTTGATACCTAAAGTACCACCTAACCTTGAACCTAATCCTATACCTAACCTTGAACCTAAAGTACAACCATATAATAAGACTAAGAATAAGACTAAGAATAATAATAACTCTGGCGAGTTATTTCCGCCCGAGAAAGAAAAACCGAAAAAAGCGAAATCTCAAAATCCAGAGTTTATACCTCCGACACTGGAGCAGGTAAAAGCCTATTTCGATGGAAAGCTGCCTGACTGGGAGAAGCAGGCGGAGATATTCTTCTATCACTTCGACAGCCTGAGCTGGAAAAACACGAATGGAGCCCGTATCGAAAGATGGGATAGCCGGGCAAATCTTTGGATAATCGAAAAACAACTTCAAGATGGAAAGCAATCTGAAAACCGTAAGGGAGATAATCAGTCAAGTACGGATTCCGGAACGACAGGAGTGCTCAAAGCAATCGATTTGTGATGCCAGACGGGCAGAAGCATTTTGGAAAACTAAACTTGTGGAATGTATGTGCAGTGTATCTCCTGATTTCATTATTGATGACAGAAATCGTAAAACACTTGATGCGCTATATCGGTGGGTTTGGGAGAGAGCTGGCAGAATGATGAAGGGTAGCCTTGATCCGAACAAAGGCATATTGCTTTGCGGTCCGATAGGTACAGGAAAGTCCACGCTCATGAAAGGGCTGCAGAAGTACGAAAGTCTGGTAAACCGATATGCGTTTGCTTTTAGCCGGAAAGATTTAGGCTTTTCGTTCGTTTCTGCCGCTGAAATCTCACTACGCTATGCGGAACAAGGAATTGATGGAATAATTCGCTACGTGCAACGAGAATGCGCCTCAGGGCTATGTATTGATGAGCTTGGACGTGAGCCTTCGGATGCAAAGCACTTCGGGACCGGATTGAACGTAATTCAGACCGTCCTTCAACTTCGGTATGAGTTCAGGTACGAATACTGTACACATGCTACCACTAACCTTGAATTAAATGACATCCCGGCACGATATGGTATATACATAGCTGACCGCTGCAAGGAGATGTTTAATATCATCCATGTTAATGGTGATACGAGAAGAAAATAATCTTTAACCAAATAACCACTTCAATTATGTCAAATTTTGAAACAACAATCCAGACGTATCTGGAGAATCGTGCAAAGACTGATTCTCTCTTTGCCGAGACCTATAAGAAAGCAAACAAGAGCATCAAGGAATGCTGTAAGTATATTTACTCCAGGGCACGAAAGCTGGCAGCAGGCGGCAATGCTGTTGGTATAGACGATGCAACCGTGTATGGCTGGGCAGTGCATTACTACGATGAGGACGATATCAAAGTGGATAAAGTGCAGGAACGTGTGGAAGTTGTGTCTTCAGTTCCAAAGCCGACAAAGGTCGAACAACCGAAGCCGCTGGCTAAGCCACAACAGAAGCGCAAGAGAGGGGAAGATAATAGTCTGCAACTTTCATTATTTGGTGAGATATGAAACCGAGAAATAAACGCGAAAGGCTGGTGGTCGAATTGAGTAGTAAGCTGCCAGCTATTACAGAAACCCAGATACGGTGGGGAAAGAAGCATTGCTTTCCTCATAACGCTTTCCGCTGTAAGGATGAAATGTGGTGCAGTGAATGTGGAAGAATGTGGGTAGACACTACTGGCCAGAAGGAAGGTTATATATGCTGTCCTTATTGCGGAGAAAAATTGGAAGTGAAAGTAAGCCGTAAGACTAAGGATTATGCAGTAAGCTATCTGACAGTAGTTACCACATCAGGAGATTTTCAAGTGCTTCGCCACTTCTACACAGCCAGGTATGTGAGGAAGAACAATTGTGATACTCATTATTTCATTGATGAGGTATGCCAACAGTGGATAACTGCTGATAACAAAGAAACTGTTATAGCTAAAGCCATGAACATGGAGTCTAGAGGTTGGGTTCACACTACAGACATGAGTATCAAGCAGAGCGGAAATATATATTATTCACATTCGTATGACATAGACGGTTATGTATATCCGAAAGTAAAATTGCTCCCTATACTTCGGAGGAACGGATTACGTACTTCGTTTCATGGTGTTACTCCTGGGATGTTGATACGTGCTTTGTTAGGTGAAAGCAAGTATGCGGAAATGCTACTGAAGACGAAACAGTATGGTATGCTTGAGTTATACATGTATCGTGGAGGTCTTTCCCATCCGTGGGCGGTCAATATATGCAATCGTAACGGATACATCATCAAGGACGGTTCGATGTATGACGATTATTTGCGTCTACTTGATTATTTCCATTTGGATACCCATAACGCTCACTATGTATGCCCGAAGAACCTGAAGAAAGCACATGATAAGCTACTTGAGAAAAAAAGAAAGATAGAGGCAAGGGAAAGGATGGAACGTGAAAGGATTGAACGCATGAAGAAAGAGAAGGAACTGAAACGAAACATTGCTGTTTTTTGGAAAAGGATACAGCCATTCCTCGGTCTACAGATAAAGGATGAGGGTATAGTTATCTGCCCTTTGGAAAGCGTTACCCAGTATTATCAAGAGTGGAAAACAATGCACCACTGTGTATATAACTGTGCCTATTATGCAAGAAAAGAAAGCCTTGTGTTATCCGCTAAGAAGAATGGAAAACGCTTGGAAACAATCGAGGTAAATCTGAATACATTCAAGATAGTGCAATCTCGTGGTGTATGTAACCAAGATAGTGATTACCATAAACAGATTATCAGGATAGTAGAAAAGAATATGTATGAGATTATGAGGAGGGCTGCATCATGAAAGAATGTATAGAGTGTGGCCGGATATTTACAGAGTATAGCCTTTTCCTTGACGAAAAGCCAATAAACGGAAGCCTTAACAAGATACTCCAAATGAATAGTGACGCCGATAAGAAACATGTATCTAAAGAAATGCGTGATAAGATTGCTGAAGCCCTACGGAAAGCCTTTATGCAGTCGAATCGCAAATACAGAGAACCGGGTTGGCAACAACTTGAATTGAACTTTGAATGATATGGGAAAGCAAGAAAGTATGGATGACTGGTTCCAGATGGCTAAGGATTTGGCCAAAGCTGAAAGGGAACTGAAGATTGAGCAATGGGTTGAAGTAACTATTTACTACGGATATGCAGAAAAACAAGTAAGCTTATATCACTACAATCTTCCCCGTGAGATGTATTTCCGGTACCAATGGGTAATCAGATGGAGGATGGCGAAATTACAGTGCCAATACCCCAAACAGATTGTATCTACAAGCCTGTACTTCTACGACAAGCGTTCAGGAGAGTCGCTTGAAGTGAGTTCTTGCCTGTCTAAGCTGATTTCGGCCAAAGCCCAGATAACAAAAGCAGAACGCAAGATGAATGAGTACATCGAGCACAACCGTCAGAACAACATGTTCTTTGATGAGGAATCCGATGAGGAACTGGTTAAGTTCCGCGAGAAACTGGAGCGCAAGAAAACCGAGTGTGCAGAGTGTGAGAAACGATTGGAATTATTAGTTGAAAGAAGGAGAAGTAATCAATGAAAACGAAATTGTATTACCTGTTCCTGGCAGTCATGTGGTGGCTTCTGGGATAGGTGGAAAGGAGAAATGAATATGACAAGAAAGGAAGAAATGCTTAGGGAAGCCGTTCACGATCATTATCAGTGTAACGGAAAGTATGCTTGTGAAGAACGTGCTTATTGCCGGTTCTGCGAGGGAGAAAACATAGCACATGATTGTGATGAAGATTGCTATGCAGATGAATTCAGCGAAGGATTTATAGCAGGTTGGGATGCCTGCTTAAAATACCTTGGGAATATACCTTGGAATGAAGCCATGAATGAGATTTGTAACCGATAAAAGTAAAAGGAGGAGAAATAAATATGATGCCAAAACAATTACCAAATGTAATGAATGATAAAGGGTATCAGAAAGATGCCCATGATTTTGCAAAGAAAATTATGGAGTGCAAGGGAATACTTGGTCCATGTAAGGATATGAACCATTTCCAGGAGTGGATGGAAGAAGCTTTGTCAAAGGCTTACTTGTATGGCGCACAAAGTGCTGTAAGAGTAGGTTACCTACTTGCTGACAAGGATTGAGAAGAAACATACAAAGAATTAAAAAAAGAGATTGCCGAATTGAAGGAAAGAATAAAGTATGAAAGCAATCTCCATTAAACAGCCGTGGGCGAGCCTTATCGCTCACGGTATAAAAGACATCGAGAACCGGACATGGAAGTGTCCTCAGAAACACTTAGGCCAGAGGGTACTGATTCATGCAAGCAAAGGTAAAGGAGATGGTTGGGTATTAAATGAAGAGCAAGGATTGAAACTTCAAATGCACCCCTCCAATCTTAGAAGTACATTCTATGACGATTTACCTTTTGGTGCCATCATCGGCAGTGTAGTTATATCCGACTGCGTACAGAACCATCCTTCAATCTGGGCAGAAAAAGGTTGCTGGAACTGGGTGCTGAAAGATGCAATTCTATTTGATAATCCTATTCTGCATGTGAAAGGGAAGTTAGGTTTTTGGGAATATAAATTATGAGTATGAAACACAAAAGACATCAAACGGGAAGGCTATTCAGTCGAGATACTTACATGGAGATGCTGATAAAAGATAGCCAAAGGAACTTTGAAAGGGCAGAAAGACTATTGGGTGATTTGAAACTGAAAAACCATATTATAGCCGAGCTTGAAAAAGAGAACGAGGAACTTAAAAAAAGAGTAAACAAGCTTAAGGATGATGCAACATTTTATCACACTAAATGGGGAAAGGAGATAGACCTTTGTAAAGACTTGGAGAGAGAACTTGAATACACAAAGAGGCGTAAATGGTGGATGATATGGAGTTTATAACTTACTGACAGCCCTTGTCAGTGCTTTATGAATACCCGGTAACTGCTTTGTGGCGGTTATCGGGTAAATTTGTTCTGTAACGCAAATATTAGGAGATATGGAAGTGATTTACAGACAAACAGAAACATTGAAAAAGCTGGAGAATAATCCTCGTAGCATAACCGAAAAACAGCTTCAAAAGCTAAAGGAATCCATACAGAGAAATCCAGACTATTTCGAAGCCAGGCCAATAATCTTGTCGGATCGTACAGGGGAGCTTGTCATTATTGCCGGAAACCAACGCTATGACGCATGTGTTCAGCTTAGAATCAAGGAAGTGCCGACAGTGCTTATCCCGAATCTGACCGAAGAGCGTGAGCGAGAAATCATTATCCGTGATAATGTAAACAATGGAGAATGGGATATGGCACGTTTGTTCGAATGGGATTGTAAGGAACTTATGGAATGGGGATTGGATGGTATTAGCTTCCCTGAGTTGGACGATTTCTCTGAAGGGGTAGAAGATACTCGAAACGTACTTCGAAATGAAAACTACGAAGCGGGAGCACATATCAAGTATCTGGCATTTGAAGGATATAAGATACCTATAACCGATGTAGAACTTGAAGGTCTGAAACAGTGTGCAGCTGAATATCTTAATGAGAATGGGGTAATGATTGGTTTTGTAAACAATTTGCTGGGCTTATGATGGAATATATTGATATAGAATTGTTGAATCCAGCCGAGTATAACCCTAGGTTGCTTACTCCAGAAGCTCAAGAGAACTTGAAGAAGTCAATAGCCGAACTTGGTATCATCAAACCGATAATTATCCGAAAGTCAGACAAGCGAATTATGGCTGGTCACCAGCGTACAAAGACCATGAAGCTGCTTGGATATACTCATGTTCCGGCCTTTGTTCTGGAAGGCGTGAACTCAACGGATGAAGTACGTTTCAACCAGCTTCATAATTATGCGGAGTGTGAGGTTTCGGAAGTTCAGCCGGATATCCGTGTATCTGTCCCTTATGGAACGGAAGGTTTCTTTATGGTTCCGAATAATGATATAACCATCATTACCAAAGGGGGGAATAACTCGCGTGTAGTAGACCTTACAAAGATGATCCTGCGTTATGGCCAGTTTGCGAATGCAGTATGTGATCATGAAGGTAAAGTTATCATTTCTACTGTATATGCTAAGACGGTGAAGCTTTTGGGAATGGATCTTCTTGTCTATGTGCTTCCGAAAGGGAAGGAAGAGTTGGCTTTGAAATATTTCTCGAAGGAATACGGAGTGTTTGAATATTCCCATTTGGATCGTAAGACTTATATCCAGTCGTTTGCCCAGAAAGCACGTCTCAGGGAGAAAAACGGTGTCCCGAGTAGCAGGAGCCATTCTACATTATATGAGCGTCTAGTGCTTCCATTCATTACGAAGGAGATGCGTGTGCTTGATTTCGGAGCAGGTCAGAAGGACTATGCTACCAGGCTAAAGAAGGACGGATATCGTATTGATGCGATTGAGTTCTTTCATCGTAAAGACGGAGCAGACGTGATAGATGAGAAGGAAATACGTCAGGATTGTGCGGACGTATGTAGGACACTTTCTGAGTACGGTTTGTACGATGTGGTAGTGTGTGATAGTGTCCTGAACTCCGTAAATTCTCTGGAAGACGAAAGAAATGTCCTTCTTTCTCTTTCTGCACTCTGTAAGCCGGGAGGCATGATATTTTGGTCTGGCATCCCTTTACTGTTTGCACAGAAAGCTTCCGAAAGAAAAGAAACACACGACTATCGTTCGAAAGCCTTATTTCTGGACGCGAATAATTTCACGGCTAACTTCCGTTTCGGTGAATGGTACTTTCAACATTATCATTCCACGGCAGACGTATGTCGTCTTACGGAAGAGTTCATCGGATCGGATTTCAGGATATATGAAAAAGGGATTGAAGTTGCTAAAACCTGAGAATTGCGTGGATCGTCTTTTCAAGTTTCTGTCATTAACGAACGAAGGGCATTGCGTAAGGAATATAATGAAGCTCTCAGATATGAATTTACTCTTCCTCTTCCTAACAACAGAAGATGGGATTTGGATAAGGAAATATTACCGGTTTTTGAAAAATTGTGATTATGGCTGCACCAAAAGGAAATAAGTTCTGGATGTTAAGAAGTAAGCATGGCAGGGACAAGCTCTTTGCTACGCCTGAACTTCTATGGGATGCGGCGTGCGAGTATTTCCAGTGGTGCGATGAGAATCCATGGACAACCAGAAAGGCCATACAGAAAACTGTACCCGTAAGAGTTACTAAAGGGAAGGAGATTGTAACAGAGAACCAGCAGCACACACAGCAGGAGGTTACTCCCACGTCACGGCCGTATTCTCTCATGGGACTGTGCGTGTATCTGGGCGCTTCTACAAACTGGTGGAACGAGTTTCGTTCTGCCTGCATGAATAAAGGGGATAAAGATTTTTTGGAGGTCATCGCGCGTGTGGAGGAAACCATCAAGACCCAGCAGTTCGAAGGGGCATGTGTCGGTGCGTTCAATGCGAATATCATAGCCCGTACTTTGGGGCTGGCCGACAAGCAGGAGGTGGACCATATGACGCAGGGAAAGCCATTCAAGGGATTCGATTTTCTTCCCTATACTCCAGAAGCAGACAAGTTGAAATGATATGGGACAGAATGTGAACATAAAGCAGAGTCTGGCATACAACTACCTTCGGGATGATGTGACAAAGTTCCTGTTGTACGGTGGAGCTGGAGGTGGTGGAAAGTCGTGGTTGGGATGTGAGTGGCTGATGCAATGTGCTTATTATCTTCCTGGTACACGCTGGTTTGTAGGACGAAATAATCTGAAGGATAGCCGAGAATCCGTAACAGTAACCTTCAATAAGGTAGCAAAGTCCCATGGGTTCACGGCATACAAGACAACCAATGAAGGTATAGCTTTTGACAATGGGAGCGAGATTGTCTATATTGACCTCACCTATTATCCGGTCAAGGACCCGATGTATGAACGGCTAGGTTCGAAGGAATATACAGGGGGATGGATAGAGGAAGCTGGGGAGGTTCATTACCTTGCCTTTGAAGTTCTGAAAACCCGTATCGGGCGTCACATGAATGATGTGTATGGTGTACCAGGTAAGATACTTATCACCTGCAACCCTAAAAAGAACTGGCTGTATCGGGATTTCTATAAGCCCTGGAAAGAGGGTAAGCTCAAAGAACCTTATGCTTTTATTCAGGCATTGGTACAGGATAATCCTTGGGCTACTGAGGATTATATCGAGAGTCTCCGGAATACAAAAGATAAAGTAACAAAAGAGCGTCTATATTTTGGAAACTGGGAATATGATAATGATCCGACAGTCCTTTGTGATTACGATGCTATCTGTGACCTGTTCACGAATGAGTTTGTCAAACCTGCGGGTGATTCTTCCGGTTCTGCTGACCTTGCAATGAAAGGGCGTGATCGCTTTGTCGCCGGACACTGGAAGGGAAATGTATGTTATATTAAATTGGATCAGGAATATAGTACTGGAAAATCCATTGAAACAGACCTGAAGCGTATGATGATAGAGTGCTCCATACCCCGTAGCAAGATGATAGCTGACTCTGACGGTTTGGGAAGCTACCTTGAAAGCTATCTAAATGGTATCAAAGAGTTTCATGGTGGTACTCGACCTGTCAATCCTGAGTTTGACAACCTGAAATCGGAATGTAGCTTCAAGCTGGCCGAGATGATAAACTCCCGTTTGATTCGTATTGTCTGTACGGAAGCACAGAAGGAACGGATAATCGAAGAGCTTGGTGTGTTGAAGCAGGACCATATCGACGCAGACACACGTAAGAAGGGAATCATAAGCAAGGAGAAGATGAAGGAGATACTTGGTCATTCTCCTGATTATCTTGATATGTTGATTATGGCTATGTTTTTCAGGATAAAGCCTATTATTCACAGACCGAAAGCTAAAATTGGAAGAACATGACAGTAAGAGAATTATTGATAATTGGTAATCTTTCACGCGGAATCGAGGGAGAGATGGAGAAGCTACGGAAGCCGTGGAAGGTCGGAAAGGTTAGGATACCTGATACCTTGAATGACATAAGCATGGGTGAACTTATGCAGTTGCAGGCTATTAGTACGGATATGGAAACTATAATGGTGCCTTGTCGTGTGCTGTTAGGAATGTCGGAACGTGAGGTGATGAGAGCTGAAGCATCCGAAGTGATTGGGTTCTGTTATTGGGTGGCCAGAGAGGTAAAGCGGATCAATAAGCTGTTTGCTTCTACCTCTGTACCACCTACGCCGAAGGAGAAACAAGCTGGCTCTGATAGATTGAATTTTGGACTATTCGGTCTGCTTGACTATTATGCACAGCGTATGGGAATAACTGATCATGAAGAAGTGGAACGTGTTCCGTGGATACGTGTTTATAAGTGCCTAGATATGGATGCTGAGCGGACTAGGTTTGAACGAAGATTAAGGAATATTTTAAACAAGAATAAAAAATGACTGTAGAACAGAAGATTAAAAGTGTGGTAGACCAGATGAAAGGAGTTACTTACATCTTTGATAACTGGCAGACAGCTAATGTACGTCTTGACAAATTGCCTTTGCCTGCAGTACTTAATGTGCTTCCTGTCAGCGGTAATTTCCAACTTGGACCTACCCAGTTAAAAGATTATCCGAACTGTATGCTGGCTTTTATGGATAAGACTAGTTTTGATTTTGATGGGAAGGATAATGACGCGATAGTAGAGAAATGCAAGAATATGGCTAAAGAGTTTATTCTGTTGCTTAATCGATCTAGATTGTTTGAACCGATATCAGGTTCTGTCCCTTACTCGGTCTTTTATGACAAACTGAATGTAAATGTAACTGGGATAACTATATCTATACAGTTGAAGGAAACTTCAGGGATCGTGTTGTGTCCTAGTAGAAGTGTGAAGGATATCGTATATGGAAGGGCTAAAGAATAATATCATCACTCTTGTAGGTGATAGCTTGGAAGAGTTGCGAAAGCGCATTATCGCTAACCATGAAGCTGCCGGTCAGGTTGCCAGCGGAAGGACACGGGATAGCTTGAAAGTGGAATTAACTGAGGATGGTGGAATCCTGTGGGGACGTCAGGCATTTGGGGCTTTGGAAACAGGACGAAAACCTGGTAAGGTTCCTAAGGGGTTTTCTGATATTATCTTGAGATGGATGGATGAGAAAGGAATTACGGTTGAACATCCAAAATCATTTGCTTATCTAGTAGCAAGGAAGATAGCCAATGAGGGAACATTACTATATCGGTCCGGAAAAATTGACGTCTATTCTACTGATATGGAAAAGACAATTAAGGACATTTTAGAGCGTATAGTTGGAATATTCGATACTGAAGTTGAACACATAAATTTGAATTTCAATGAGAACAAGTAGTTTTGATGGAGCAACAATAGAATATCCTGATTTAATAGCATTTGCTTTTAATCCCATAATAATTAATCTGTACGGTAAGAATTATGAATCCGTAGAAATATCCGTGGAAGATACGCAAACTGGTGTCGTATATCAGGATAATCGTGAGATGTTCGGTGAATCTGTTTTTTTTGATATTTCATCTTATGTTCAAGGATTTTTTGATGCTGGAGAAAATAATGTTGATTATTCATTATCAGGTGCTGTAAATAGTAAATTGGGAAGAGAATTTTCAATAAGTGTAGATGTTCCAGATAATAGTTTTGGATTTAATATGTTCGTTATGTGGGGAGCAATGAGAGTTGGAGAACGATACAATGGAAATAGAAAGTTGACGTGGTTCAAGAATTTTCCTTTTTCCGTAGGGTTGTACTCTGGTGCTTCTGGTAGTGTGGAGGTTACAGTAGATGGTAAAGCTCAAACCCCTATAAATTTATCAGGTCAGAACGTATGGAACTTGATACTTACTGGTATTGATGCTCAGAATACAGTGTCATTCTATCTTCCGGGAAGCAGTACACATGCTTCTGTATTTGATCATACATTTGATTTGACATTTAAAGGACTTACTAATACGGCGACACGTATTGATTGCGAGGTGGATAGTAGTGAGAGCGGGGTATATCTTCGATGGATTAACAGACATGGTATGTATTGCTATTGGTTGTTTGTTCCTGGTGATGAAGTTAGACAGATTACCAATGATGGTGAGTTCTTACGGAATAATATGCAGGATTATAGCTATGTAAACGGATATCATGGTGGAACTGGCCGTAAGCAAAGAAAAACGGAGAATGACACTCTTCCGGTATGCGCTCCATTGGTAGACAGTGATACGTATGATTTCCTTTTTGAGCTGGCTACGTCTCCAGTTGTAGATATGTTTTCTGGATATCAGGACGGGAAACCTCAATGGAAGGGAGTTAATGTTTCTGTAGAGAACTTTACAAAAGAGCGGAGCGTATTGCAGGATTTTATATGCACGATAATATTACCTGAACTAAATCTACAAAGTCTATGAAAGACCAACTATATATTGACAATAAGGTTGTGGATATTGATGACAATACCAATATCACACTGAACTATAAAAGCAACATATTTACCGACGTGAGTAAGATTGTTAGCAATAATACGTATTCGATAAAGTTGCCTTTGACTGTCAGGAATTGCGTTGTTATAGATAATGCGCATATTCCGTCGTATATGACCAGATACCCTCGGATCAACCATAAGGGAAGATATCTTCGGAATGGAGTTGAAATTGTATCGGATGCAAATGTCACGCTGATGGAGATAACAGATACTATTGATATCGCAATGGCATGGGGAAATGTATCAGCATTTGCTGATATTGTAAATGATGATAAAAAATTGCAGGACTTATCTTATGGTGATGTAGAAGGCGAGGATTTTGTAACATGGAGGCGTGAGGATGCTCCGTCCGAAATGTTTCCACGTGTTGAATATGGATATAGTGATACCGAAAAGGAAGTATGGTATCATCCGGTCATTACTGCTAAATGGATATTTGACAAGATTAGCCGTGATAGTGGAGTCGCGTTTGATTTCCCTGAAGAAATGTCTGATTGTCTTGAAGTATTGATTATCCCTTTGCTGACAAGGAATGATTCTTCAAAAAATTCAGAAAGCTGTGCTATACAGCTTGCCCCCGTAACCTTAATTAGTATTCCGGATGGTGGCTATAATTTAGGGTTCGAATCTAATAGTATAACGAATTATTATTTGTATACAATTGGAGGCACGGGAAGTCAAGGCGGAAATTATACAATGGGACTAATAGTGAATTTTAAGAAGATTATTCTTAATCTATCTGGTGCGATTTCCTTTACTATGTCATCTTCGTATATTTCTGATACTATGAGGATTGAAGTAAGGGATGTAAATAATGTGGCATTGCTTACCATATATCCTTCTGAAATTAGAGCTGATAGTGATGGCCGTTCGAGGGTTGTATTTGATTTTGATAATGATACAGATGAAACGACAGTCGCAGGGAATATATCGGGAAAGATTAGAGTCACCTTACAAGGAATCAGCTCGGCATTAGGAGCATCTGATTTTATGGGTAGTATTACTATAACCCCACGAATATCACAAGTCGTTGTAGAAGATTCTTCTGATAAATATAGAAATACAAGATATTATTTGGTCCCCAATCTGCCTGACATGAAACAGATAGATTTTATCAAGGCTATATCTGCTATATGCGGGTGCTTTGCAGTCCCTTTCTCTTCAGGTATCAAGTTCGTAAAGATTGATGATATAATATCTAACAAGGCTAAAGCCTTGAACTGGACCAAGAGGGTGGTCGCTTCATATCGGGATAATCGTCCGAAATCACTTGTCTTCAGTGTGGATGGTTTTGCCCAAAAGAACATTTACAAGTGGAAAGATGATGAAGATGGTGTATATGACGGTGTAATATATGTGGATGATGCCACTCTGGATGAAGAGGCTGAAGTCATTACTTTGCCGTTTGCTGGATCGGAAACTTCAGATAAAACAGATTATTATGGATGTGCCTATATACCATTGTATTCGTATGATTCAGATAATGTGTTGGAATATGATGATAGTGTTACTCCACGGCTTCTCATACGAACACAAAAGAATGATGGGGTATTTACAGGGCTTGATTGGCAAAGTATCATCAATGACAGATACAAGGTGTATCAGGATGTAATAAGGGAGCCGAAAGTAATTTCTGAACTGATAGAAATCAGAGAGTATGAGCTTAAAGATTTGGATATGTCTATTCCTGTTTATCTAGCACAATACGGAAAGTATTATGCTATTATATCCATTAAAGCTGAAAAAACAGGTATATGCGAATGTAAACTATTTCAACTTTAAATTACTATGGCAGACAAACAAGAGAAGATCCTTGATATCAAGGTAAATTATAGTGAGGCGATTAAAGCTATCGCTGAATACCAGACAAAGATTGATGCTGCTCGTGAGGCTGAATCCAAATTGAAAAAACAATTGAAGGATGGTGAAATATCACGTCAGCAGTATAATGAAGAAATGGCTGCATCAAAAGCCTATATTGCAGATTGTAATGATTCGATACGAATTATTACGAAGACGATGCAGAACCAGATCAAGCAGGAAAAAGAGCAGGAGGGCAGTCTTAGATCGCTTCGCGCACAGTTATCCAATTTGACGGCTGAATATGATGCTCTGTCAGAAGTTGAAAGAAAGGGAACCAGGGGTGAAGAATTGAAAAATTATATAAACGAGGTTACAGATGCGTTGAAAGGAGCTGAAGAAGAAACACAGCGTTATTACCGTAACGTGGGTAATTACAAGGAAGCAATTATCGATGCCGCAAATGCGAATATACCTTTTATCCAGCAAATTAATCAAATGGTAACTTCTTTAGGTGGATTGAAGAACTATTTAGCGGGGATGAAAACGGAAATGATTGCTGTATCTGCATCTACTACTGGCTGGATTAAAGTACTGAAATTGCTAAAGGTAGCATTGATTGGTACTGGTATAGGTGCTTTGGTCGTTGCTCTTGGATCGCTTGTAGCATGGTTTACGAAAACGCAGAAAGGGGTGGAAGCGGCTAACAAGATAATGGCTGCTTTGGGAGCTACAATCAATGTGATAATAGATCGTGCATCAAAGTTAGGTAGTGCGTTGGTGAATCTGTTTACTGGGAATTTCAAGAAGGCAGGAGAAGATGCAAAGGCTATATTCTCAGGAATAGGGAAAGAAATTGCTGATGAAACAAAGCAAGCTTGGGAGTTGGCAGAAGTATTAAACGAGATAGATAAGAAAGAAGTGATGCTTTCAATGTCGCGTGCGGCTAATCGTGCCGAAATTGAGAAGTTGAAGAAGGCTGCGGATGATCAGACACTCTCTGCTCAGGAACGTATAAAAGCCGCAGAGAAAGCTGCCGAAATAGAGAAGAAAGATTTGGAGATTCAGACAGAACTTGCAGAAGCCAGACTTGCTAATACATTAGGTTATACTGAAATGAACAGAGAGGTGCGAAAGTTGATGGAACAGATTAAAGCTGGTGATATTACAGCCGATGAAGTTATCGGTAAGTTAGGGTTATCTGAAAGTACGATAGAGGATTTGAAAACTTTCAGGGATCAGTTTAATGAATTGCAGGAATTGATGGAGGACAGCTATGGTCGTCAGACTGAGCAGCAAAATACCCTGAATTCAATACGTCAGGAAGGTGCTGATAAGGCGAAGGAAGCGAAGCAGAAAGAGCTGGAGGCAGTAAGAGCAGCTGAGGATGCGATGTTGGCTCTAGTGAAGGATAAGCGTGAACAGGCACGTAAGGAAATAGAACTTACTTATACTCGTAAGATAGAAGACCTTCGGATTTCTCTGAGAGAGGAAGAGAATCTGACAGTAAAAGCACGTAAGGCTATCAATGAACAGATTAAATCGTTGGAGCAGCAAAAAAACATAGAACTCCAAAAGCTATCTGATGAAGAATTGCAGAAGGAGATAGACAAACGTACCAAGCTTATTTCCTTGCAGCTTGAATCCGTAAAAGAAGGGAGTGAGCAGGAGTATCAGTTAAGAATGCAGCAGCTTGCCTCTCAACGTGATGCAGAGTTGGCTGACAAAGAACTTACTGAACAGATGAAGCAGGCCATAACTGCAAAGTATAACAAGCAGATGGATGACCTTGCGATGCAACATGAGAAGGATGTTTCAGAGAAGCAGCAGGAGGCCATCAGGTTGAGGATGGAGAATGAAATAATGCAAATGCAGCAATCTGGAGCAAGTGAGTTGGAAATACTTCAGGAACAAGCTTCGCAGAAGTTGGAATTACTGAATAACATACAACAGCAGGAAGGAGAAAGTGAGCAGGAATTTCTTAACCGTAAGCTTCAGGCTCATCAGGAATATACTGATGCGAAGAAGGCCATTGCTGATAAGGAGGTTGAGATTGAACAGGTGAAGTATGAGGCTATCGAAAGCATTATATCGGGATTGTCTTCAGCTTTTGAAACGCTAGGAGAAAGTAATAAGGCTTTTGCTGTTTTATCCAAGACATTAGCATTGGGTGAGATTGCTATTAATACGGGTAAGGCTTTGGCAGCAGGTATAGCTCAAGCACAGTCTGTACCATTTCCGGCTAATATAGCTGCTATAGCTACGACAGTTGGAGCTATATTAGCAAATATTGCAACAGCAATAAATACCGTAAAAAGTGCTAAATTTGCAACAGGTGGTTTAGTCACCGGACCAGGTACAGGAACCAGCGACAGTGTACCTGCCCAGTTGAGTAATGGGGAGTCGGTGATGACGGCCAGAGCCACCTCAATGTTCGCACCAATACTTTCTTCCTTCAATCAGATGGGAGGAGGTGTTCCTATCAATGTAGCGCAATCATCTAACCAATCTATCGGTGAGGATATGCTTGCTAGAGCAGTTGCAAAAGGTATGCTTATGGCTCCGGCTCCACAAGTTTCGGTAGAGGAATTTACATCGGTTGCTAATAAAGTTAAATTCTTAGAGAGTAATGGTAATTTATGAACGCGTACGAATTTCTAAAAACACATAAGGGAGTGATGGAGCAGTTGCAGACACTCCCAGTACAACCGTCAGACGTGAGATATCTTGAACTCTATAATGACTATCAACGTTTGACCAGCGAAGGGCATAAAAAAACCTATATATTGCAGTATCTCTCGGATGAATACAACGTCGATGAGAGGACAATATATAGAATTGTGAAGAAGTTTTCCACGGAAGTGGACATGTGATGAATTGAGGTGGGCAGCGGCTCACCTTTTTTTATGAAATTCGACTGACAAGACGTGTCAGTGCTTTGACTCTCCTTAATAGCTGATTCAATATCCTGCTTCGTATCTTTGCTATATATCAAATATTTACGTATGGCGAAGTTATTTATCAACAAAGACATTGTTGCCGATACCGAAAAGATGGAGAACTGGTATCTGACGGGGGTAGATGGTATCTCCTTCTCGGATATTCAGGCTTTCATTGGCTGGATAGACCCGAGCGACAACCATATCGACATCGAACTTCATTCATGTGGTGGAGACATCGTGGAGGGGTATGCGATATATGATGCGCTAAGGGCTACCGGGAAGGAAATATCAGCTACCGTGGTCGGTCGTTGTGCATCGATGGCTACAATCATTCTTCTTGCCGCTCCCCTTGAGCGCAGAAAGATGTACCCTAACGCAAAACTGCTTATCCATGCTCCGTACTGCCCGGGTTTCGATGGAGCGCTTGATGTCCCTACGCTTGACGCATTGAGAGCAGGACTGGACGCAGAGCGTGAGAAGATGTTGTCTATCTATGTAGAGCGTTGCGGTGTGGGCAGAGGACTGCTAGAGGCACAGATGGAAAAGGAGACATGGTTCGGAGGCGAGGCAGCTAAGCAACTAGGATTTATCAGTGAAGTAATTATGCCGAAATCGGCAAAGGTATCAACAATTAAAACAGTTATGAAGAAGAAGGAAACGACAGTAAGTCAGTCCCTGCTTGACAGATTGCTGGCAAAGGCAGGGTATGCGAGAATTGAGGATGTTCCGGCAGTTGCTTTGGAGCTAACCACCGCAGGAGGTGACACGTTGACCGTGGAACGTGAAGAAGGCGAGCCGCAGGTAGGCGACAAGGCTTCTCCCGATGGCGAACACGTAATGCCGGATGGAAGCACTATCGTAGTGGTGGATGGTGTTATCACAGAAATCCGCGAAAAGGAAGAAGAATCTACCGAAGAGCTGGAAGCACGTATCGCAGAGCTGGAGCAAACGGTTGCTGAACTCACTGCAAACGCAAAGAGCGAGGAGGATGTTAAGATTCTTAACGCAGTAGCAAAGGCAGGAGGTATCGAGGCTCTGACAAAGGCAGCGGCTTCTAAGTACGTTCCGGCAGGACGCGCACCGCAGACAGTAGGCAAGACAGAGCAACAGAAGCCTGTTAGCAAAATCGAAACTAGACTAAAAGAAATCAGAGAAAAAAGAGGAGGTAAGTAATTATGAAATGGGAGGAGTTATCGAACTTGACCCCTGATAACGGGGCAATCAAAGACTTGAAGGAATTAATCATCGCAGAGGTCTTTACAGACCCCGTGCTGGAGCAGTTCTTTACGCTGATGTACAATGTTAAGAACGGCGACAAGGTTGGTTATGTAGGTGAAATGAGTGATGTCGGTTGGGCTGGCGACAAGTGTAATCCGGAGTACAAGAAGGCGACCATCGATTTTCTTGAGAAGGAATGGAAAATCGGCTCTTGGACTGTACCCTTGGAATGGTGTTACAAGGATTTGGAAAACACTATCGCAGAATATTGCTTGAAGAAAGGCACTGACATCGGAGACCTGACTTCTACGGACTACATGGACGATATCGTTTATCCTGCACTGAAGGATGCAATGATTAAGATGATGTGGCGCATGGTATGGTTCTCAGATACGGATGCGAATCTTCACAGCGCATCGGGAGTATTTTCTACCGGAACAGACCTTGACCTGTTCAAGACCACTGACGGATTGTGGAAACACTTGTTCGCTATCGGTACGGCAAGCGCAGGGCAGAAAACAGCCATCGCAGCGAACACACAGACAACCACCGCTTTGCAGTTCAGCAAGCTGAAAGAGGCAGGTGTGGCAATCTCAATCTTCGACACTATGCTGGAGAATGCTGATTCACGTATCGCAGGTCTGCCGGGTGCTGCAATCTATTGTACGAAGTCACTCGCTGACGCACTGACTAAGGACTTGAAGCGTGAGTACAAGGAAATCCTTACATGGGAGCAGGTGTTCGGAGGCTTGAAGGTATCTGAATACAACGGGGTGACCATCTATCAGATTCCGATTTGGGACAGAATGATTATGCAGTATCAGAACGATGGTACGAAGCTCAACCTTCCGCACCGAGCTATCCTCGGCTCGCCTCGTGAAATGCTTGTGGGTACCCCTGCAAATCAGCTTATCAGCGAGCTGGATATATTCTTCGAGCGCAAAGAGAGAATGAACTACATCTATTCAACAGGTAAGTTAGGAACCCAAATCGGACAGGACGACTTGTTCCAGCTTGCATACTAATAGGAGGGATATATGGGAGTATGTGATAATCTACTTAAGCAGGACATCGTACCATCGTGCGATGACCCTGCAATCCCCGGCTTCGAGCAGGAGGGAGTATTGATTAACCGCAAGGATATTGACTTTGCGAATGTAACCTTTAACGTAACACGCAGCAACGTGATGGAAGCTCTGCCGCTGAAGCAAGGTAAGAAGGGGTTCAAAATTGTAGCACTCGGAGCGCAGCCTTTCAACGGCACAGGAACGGCTTTCGCTGCCGGAACGTACCGCAATTCGTTTAACAATACATTCGCCTTTGTGGTGCTTGATGATGGTCCGGATGTGCGAGGCAACATCATCGATGCGCTGGCGAACGGGGAGTTTGTTGCAGTGCTTGAGAACAAGTACAAGGGAATGGGTAAGACCAACAAGGGAGACTGCGCATTTCAGGTGTACGGCTTCTATCAGGGTCTTAAGGCTACCGAAATGGCAGACGGCAAGTATTCAGAGGACACTGACGGAGGTTGGACAATTACGATGCAGGAGACTAAGACACCGAAGTCGGGACTGTACCTCTTTAAGACATCCTACGATGCTACACAGAAGTTGGTCGAAACATTGCTGACTGTGGCAGGAGGCTAAGATGATGGAAGTTACTGAAGTAATTGAAAGATTGAAAGAGCTGGGAGGTGTGACCTCCCTTTCTTTCAGCGAAAAGGCGGAGGTAGAAGGTTTGTATCACGATGTCCTCGACAAGACCTTTGTGCGCACATCGTGCAATGACTGCTACCGGGATGCAATAATCGAGATGAGTGTTTACCTTAAAAAACATGGAAAGATGAAAGAAAAGAGAGCATACAAGCTGAAGAGCGGTGTATTGTTGCAGATGGAGTTCGGAAGCCCTGACTTCTACACAAACGAGAACCTTACAGATGATATTGCAGAGGAATATCTGAAGAAGTACCCCGACAATGTAGGCTATTTTGCTGAGTTGCCGGAAGATTGGGAAGAACGGATTGTCGGCAAAGCCTTTGACGAAAAACTGCTCGAAGAAATCGTACAAGCCAAAAAGGATGGAATCTCGGATGAGTCAATCATCAACGAGCTGGCATCGTCAAGAGTGAACGGCAAGAGGGTAACGAAAAACCCTGCTGAAAGAGTACATAGAGGAAGCAGAAAGGATTGTCAAGGAAACAAAAGACGAGGAATGACTAACTAACATCACGGAATCATGAGAGTACACGAACTGAAGAAGAAATCAAGCAAGAGGGTGGATGTGCGTTACTTGCAGACGCTCGGAATACAGACATACGGAGAGGATAACCTTTATCCGCAGACCTTCCGCAATATCCTTGCAGCAAGTTCAACGGGAGCAGAGTGTCTTGACAGGTTTGCTGACTTCATCGAGGGGAACGGTTTCCGTGATGTGCCGTTTTCCGAATCTGTTGTAAACCGGAAAGGAGATACCGCAGATGACATTCACGCTCTCGTCTGCCGTGATGTGGCATATTACAACGGGCTTGCCTTGCACGTTAATTATAACATTTACGGAGACATTGTTGAGCTGCATCACGTACCCTTTGAGAACTGCCGCCTTGTAGAATCAGACGATAGCGGATATGTAGGCAAGATTGCCATCCATCCAGACTGGAGCGGACAGAAAACCAGAGGGGGCAAGGTCATAAAGGTTGCAAAGGAGAACATCGACTACATTGATGTGTTTAATCCTGACAAGAGGGTCGTGGCAGCGCAGATAGAAGCCGCAGGAGGTATTGAGTATTACAAGGGACAGGTGTTGTGGGTGTCTCTCAGCGGCAAGGATATTTACCCGACCGGAAAGGGAGACTGCGTAGTAACAGAGATGAGCACAGATGAGGGGCTGGCGAACGTGAAGTATCGGAATGTTCGCAATAACTTCCTTCCTGCTGCAATGATATTCACCAAAAAAGGGACGAATATCACCTTTGACCAAGACGGCAACGAGATTGACAGCAGGGATGATGACGACAGCTTCAGTGATTCTCTATTGCAGTTGCAGGGAGATACCAACTGCGGCAAGCTGATGGAGGTGACACTGGAGACGGACGAGGATAAGCCTGAGGTGGTATCGCTCAACTCGCAGAACTACGACAAGGAATTCACCGTCACAGACATAAGTGTTACGGAAAGAATCTATTCCGCTTTCGGGCAGGAGCCATGGTATTGTATTCGTGTCGGGAAAGTCGGATTTTCGGGTGACATCCTTGAGGACGCATTCGAGTACTACAACTCTATCGTAAGCAAGCAGCAGAGATTGATTGAGCGCACGTTTGCACGTGTTTTCAGACACTTTTACGAAGCGGTCAATGCTTCTAATGATTTCAGTGTAGAACCTTTAAAATACGTAAGAAATGCAACAGTATCTGATAACAACGCTTGAGGTTTCATCCTTATCACGTAGTATGTCTGTGCATATCGACGAGGACAAGATAGAAACATATATCCGTGAATCTGAGAGCATAGACATAAAATCTGCTCTTGGTGATGCTTTATATCTTGATGTGAAAGATAATCCGGATAAATATAAATTATTACTTGAGGGAGGAATATATGAAGGTAAGGATGGAAAGCAATTGCTGACAGGTTTGAAGACTGCATTGGCTTATTATACTTACGCACGAATCGTAAAGAATGGTGATGGAAATGTTACCAGGTATGGTTTTGTTCAGAAGGAGAGTGAATATAGTTCACATATTGAGTTCAAGGAGAAAGTAATGGCTTATGATGATGCGTTCTCCATTGCCGACCGTTACCTGAAGGAATGTGTTATGTTCCTGAATGTAAAGAAAGAGGAATATCCTCTTTATAAGGGAGAAGGTAAGATTAAAGCTAATAGAACTGTGTACAGAGTGATAGGTGAGTGATGGCTGATAGTGTAGACATATTGAAAAAGTTAGCCCAACAGGTTCGTAATGCTACTCAGGAAGGAGAAAATACAGCAGAACGTGTTGGTCGTGTTTTAGTTGGAATAATAGAAAATCTGAGTCAGTATGATATTGAAAAACTGTCAGAATATTTTCTTCGTAAAGATCAGTCAGATGCTACCAATTTCCTTCTGAAGTTCGGCAATTTTATTGACTCTTTGACAGCCGGTAAGGGTGCCGGTATATATCCTGATGGGCGTGGACAGTTTGAGAAGCTAGAGGTACGTAGCGCAATGATCGTAAAAGAGCTGATATACAATCGTTGGTTTGCGCAGGAAGGGAACGTCACTTATTCTGAATCTGGTACAATCGAACGAATTGAGCAGCTCGAAGACGGCACTTATGACCTGTATCTTCGTCGTCGCTGGGATAATGATATTACGGCATTCAAGGAGCAGGACGTAGACTACGGATCAGTTAATAACTTGAACTCAACTGGAGAATATTATGATAGCTGGTTCCGTGTCCTTAGTGTCATGCAGGCAGAGAATAAGATTAACGTGGTTCTTTATCCTGATGAAGAGGTGCCGGGTGGTAAGAACTATCCTCCTGCTTCCGGCATGGTAATTACCCGTCGAGGAAATGCAGTGGATGAAGAACGGCAGGGATTCTGGTATATATCCAGCTATGAAGGCTGTATCTGCATGCTTGACGGTGTCACGAAACCTATACTCGAGGAATCTAATTACAGCATCATTATCGGAAAACTGAAGAGGTTGGAACTGTTCGATAACCTCCCTATCAATTACCGGCATAGCTATGTATATTGCCGTGGTATAGCCATTCAGGACTTGATGCGAATTAACTATCAGGGAGTGGTTGTCGTGCAGCTGAACGACCGTGGATTCTGGTCATTGGAGGTAGCTCAAAGTGATAATCCTTATACTGCTGGCAAAGAAACGGTCGATACTGTATGGCATTATGGATGTCGCTGGAAATGTCTTGTCACCGGTACGACGGACGAACCTCGCTATGCCAGCACGGGCTGGGCGATGATTGAAGGCACCCCGGCATTTTCTATTGACATTGAAAGCGAAAACGGTTGGGCTTTTGATGCTACCCAGCTTCAGGAAGGAGTAGTATTTACAACTTTATCTGTAACCGGACAGTTATACAACCGTGATGTGACTGAACACATACTCGATACGGATGTAAGCTGGACACGAGATACGGGCAACGTGAGTGAAGATAATGCGTGGGCAATCAAGAGAGCTGATGCCGGCAAGACTCTTACACTGACATCCGATGATTTGGGCATTGATTTTACTCGTAAGGGAGTGTGCTCTTTTAAGGCGACTGCTCTACTTCGTGATGGTCAGCAGACAGAATTAGCAGAACAAACAATAACATTCTAATATGGGAATAAAAAGTAAAACAAAGAGATTGGATGTAAACTATACACCTCTCCAGATTAGCGGAAGTATAGAGGTTGTTGGTAGTGTTCCAGACCGGCAGATATACAGCAGCGATGTAAAGGAATATACTCCTGACTATACACTGACGCCTCTTGTACTGTTTCCGCGATGCAATGCAACCGATCCGGATTCTTATCTGAAGAGTGGTCCGGTGAACGCATCTCTTACTAACATGAAGTGGTATCAGATTATCGGTACCCAGAGAACATTGATAAATTCGGATAATACTGATTACGAGATAACGACAGAAGGAGATAATAAAGGACAGATTAAGGTAAAAAGAAATTCCTCTGTTTCTTCACCTCTTGCCTTTGAATTTTACGCTGAGTATGTCGATACCCGTACCAGTCAGGTATATATGTTCCGAATGAGTACGGTCATAGCCGTATCGGACGCAACACTCCCGGCACCGATTTTGAAACTCGACAGTCCTGCAACTGTGGCATGGAATCCGTTACGCAATCCGTTGACACGTAAGATAACCGCATCCGTGTTTGCCGGTGAATCTGACATAGCCTCCGACAAGCAGAAGTGTCAGTTCTTCTGGTTCCGTATGACCGATGGAAGTCTGGAACCTATTACGGATGGCAACGGTGACAATGACTGGGAAGTTGAAGCAATAGACCATAATACTTTAACGATTAATCAGGATTATATTGGGGAAGATCAGACTTATGTCTGCAAGCTGGGATATTCGGCAGATGGCAGTTTACCTTCTGCTCCTCCTGACGATGCTCCCACGGCAACAACCACCATCCGGCGCCGCATACCGGAAGTGGAAGTCGACTGGAAAGGAGCACCCACGCAGGTTGCCGGAGGAACGGAGAAATTGAAATTGGAAGCGTTTGTGATGGACGGAATGGGTGTTGTTCCTGATCCGGAAGAATGGTTCCGGTTTGTATGGAAAGTAAAATCTCCGTATTCTCAGAGTTATTCCAAGCAGGCTGAAGGAATCAAACCTACGATTACGTTCATTCCAGGAATGATGCTTGAATTAGAAGTGCAGGATAGGGGCCCGCAAGCTATACTTATTGATGACACGGACGGTTCTGTATTGCAGGACGCTGACGGGAATGTACTTTTTGACAGAATTAACAATTAAAAAATTATACGACTATGGCTTTTTATGTGAAAGTGACAAAACAGGTTGCAGATAAGATGAGTCTTACTGCAATACGCAATAAGACGGCAGACGGTAATGTGCTGTTGTGGCAGGCTGACTTGAACCGGATTGAAGGTGATACAATATTTGACAGAGCAACTCGCGTGGGTGGCGTTGCATTGACTCCACAGGCGGCTCGTCTGGAAACGGACGGTATTGAGAACCCGGCAGAAGTAACTACTCCGGATGAATATCGGGATGACAAACCGACAATTTTACCTGAGTTCCCAGATACACCTACAACTCTTAACAAGGAAGGAGGCAGCAATGAGTGAGGCTAGTTCAGTACGGCAGGTCGTGTTCCTGCGCAAGGGTAGTGTATACATGCCTTTCCTGCAATCCAATATGGGTGACTTGTATCAGGAATATCAGGGTACAGCAGGTAGCCCGACTAATATATCTCCGGATTTTTCTACATTAACGCCTATGTTAAGTTACATTATTACATCTTCATTGGTCGCGGCCGGACTGGTTGTTCCCAGCTCGGTGAAATGGTACTTTAATGACACTGAATTGACATTCGGTAGCGACAAGGTTTCAACGAATAGTTTTAACGGCGAAACAAGTCACTTCCAGAGTATTCCTTATCAAGCTGGAGTACAGAATTACTTTGCCCTGAAAATCATGAAAAACCTTGTAAAAGCATCCGGAGGTGCGGCATGTAACATCAAGGCAGAAGCTACGATTGCGGTAGGTAATACCTCCGACAAGGTTCAGGCTGTGTATAATATACCGATAACGGTGGGTGTTGGAAACAGCAAACGTGTGACCATCATGGCCGGTGACAATAAATTCTTTACACTAACCGATAAGGGAGATTCCTGTATACTGAAGGCTGTAGCGTGGATAGGTAGCGACCAGTTGACGGCTAATCTGACATATAAATGGTATTCCCTGCAGTCTGGAACGTGGTCTGTAATAGGCGGACAGACAGGGCAGACATTATCAGTTAATAATGATATGGTCGATACTACCGGACAGTTTAAGGTAGAAGTCTATCAGGATGGAAACCTTATCGGTATGGACGTACAGACGGTAATAGACGCCAGTGATCCGTTCGATATCCTACCAAATCCTAATCCGGAGAATGAAACTATCGAGCAGGGTTCCGGTGGAAGTGTTACTTATACTCCTATTTTGGTGAAGCGTGGCAGCATAACAAAATTCAAGGACATGAAGTTCTTTTTCGTATTCACGGATTCAGCAGGCAATATCCTTAATCCGGACACGGCTAAGGTTGCATCATACAGCGGAACCGTGACAGAGGCTATGTGCGAGCAGGCTTCAGGTAATGTTTCTGTAATAATAACAACGGAGGAATAACTATGATTGCAGAAAAAAGAACAGAGGTTAATTATCGTGTTAAACCAGTGACCAGGCTTCCTTATCCGGCTGGTATTTATTCTGACAACATGAGCTATACGTGTTCGGCTAATGTGGCTCCTTATGTCGTATTCCAGCCGAACACGGCGCAGGATGCAGTCCGGTACGTGATGAACAAGGTCGGAACATGGCTGGGGACTGAGCAGGGCATGACACCGGCAGAAGATTATGCCAAGAACGGGGAAAATGCTACGTGGCTCCCGTTTGAACACTTCAATGCGATTGAGATTGAACTTGCCCTGATCCAATTCGCTAAAATCGGGCAGGCTATATTCTATGACCAGTATATGTTTAGCCAGAATGGTTTTGATGCTAACGGGAATATAACAGCTGATTACAAAGATTTTTCGCCTGAAATGGATAAGTTCACTCCGATGATTCTATTAGACTTTTTAAAAGGCACCGGACATCTTGGTGGAAAGAGTATTCGTTTTGACGAATTGGGTAGAATTATCATGAAATCAGATATGGTATATGAGTGGAGGATCGTAAATGAAGAGCTCACATCGCATGTATCAGAATATAATATTGATTTCAGCAAGGGATCATTGTTGGACGTATCTGCCGGTTTTTCTTATCGAAAGATTGATACGATTGTTATACCACCTACATCTTCAGTCCCCGATGGATTCCAATTCCGGATTCGTGGTAGGCTTGTTTCGAGAAATGATTCTCCATCTTTAATAAAATCGTCTTCTTCATTTTGTGCTAAGATTGACGGGAGCTATAAAAATTTTAATGAATGGGGAGTTGGACTTGGATATGTGGAGGAATATATCGTATCGAAAGGGGATGATGGATTATGGTATATTGCTAGCACAAGAGAGATAAGAGTTTATTAATTTGAATTTAAAATTTACGATTATGATACAGAAAAAATCTTTAAAAGATGCGATACAAAATCCTGAGATAATATCAGTTGTGGGAGGACTACTAGATGTTGATAATAAAATCCCTATTAAATTCCCAGCTACA